>Ga0206682_10000085_pt1 | contig 87240 bp, 113 predicted proteins | sample M240m12015metaG_FD_155444 | JGI IMG/M metagenome (GOLD analysis project Ga0206682, IMG submission 155444) | Ammonia-oxidizing marine archaeal communities from Monterey Bay, California, United States - M2 40m 12015 | ecosystem: Environmental > Aquatic > Marine > Intertidal zone | place: USA... | reverse complement strand
GAGGATAAGCTGCTCGGCCCCAGAGGCAAACGTTGCTGTACTGGTTCTGTGAGTTACCGCCTGTCTGTGCTCTGCCAAACCAAACACATTCCATGCACTCTTGTACCCACGCTCCAAAACAATTTTCTCCACCAGTCTGCATACCTATAAAGTGCTCTTTATTGCCGCCACGCATAGCAGGAAATTCTGCCCAACTTGTTGCTGTGCACACGCCAGAGCCATGATATGATTCTTGAGCGTATGCTCGGAATCCAGGTTTACCCGGTTTTATGTTCGTGTCTGAATCAAAAGGAAAGTCGGCAAGATTAATTCCAGCGTTAACATACTGCTGTCGACAGCGATGATACATGTTTCCAGATGATTGGCCGGCACAGGTGGTCATATCGTAACACATATTGTCATTGTAAACTACAGTATTACACCGAGCACAACTGTCTAGCATATCATTACACACTGTACACATACAATATGGAGATGGCGCGCAGTATTTGTAATCGTTACCATCATTGCCAAACGCGTTTGTGTCTTTAAACCAACCAGTACAAGCTTCGCTGCTTGCTGCAAAGTCAGGCCTGCAACAACCGCCATAAGGTATTCTCCAGCATAGCTCTGCGTGATCGCATGCGTCTGCTGAATTAACTGGTTTAGCGTTATAATTTAAGACGGTGCCGCTAAATCCTGCCGCACCATACTGACAACAACAGCTACCGCCTACGCCACCACTTGAAAATCGTGCTGTTATTTCTACGTCGCCTCTATATTTGTGATTAGCCTGCCAACACCATCTGCCACAAATCGAGCCGTAGTCGTTCCCACTGCGGTTATCGTCCATACTGGTAGCTATCCACATAAATTCGCACTTGTCGACCATTTCAGAGGTTGAACTAAATCCAGGAATAAATTGAGTAATATTTTTTGCCATTTTTAATTCCTAAGTATAAGTAATTCTGACACGACCGTGGTTGTTCACCGCGGCGCAGTTGGTGTTGCCGCCACAAGACATTGCACTGGGCTGTCCAGCACCTGCAGCGTATGCGCCTCCAGTGCTACGGTTGCCACCGCCATAACCAAATGTATGATTAAAATACATACCCATACAGCCAGATTGGTTACAACACGCTTGAGCGATATAGTGACCACCTTGTTTAGTAACTAGCCCACCCGGATAAGGAACAGCCCACCGCCATGAGCAAAATTCACCAGTTGTTTTTGGATTACCTTGTTTGTTTGTAAACGCATATCCGTTAATTCCAATCGTACCACCATCTGCTCCATAGTATTGAGCCTGCGGGGCGTTTTCAGAATCATTCCATAAGAACGTTGTATCGCTATCAACGCCTGTCACGGCTTCCCATTCACCAGTAGCCGCACTGCCACACGTGATATAGCACGAATGGTTACCATGTTCTGCACAAAAGTTTGTTAGGCCAGAGCCTGTTACAAAGGTATTATACCTCTCATGACATGGTTCACTTTGGCCGGCTGTCATTGCGCAGCCGCCACAACGGCACGGCGTCGCGCAATATGAAACTCCAGCATAAACGTTATAACATTGGCCCGGAGTTACGCCTATCTTTTTATAGGCATAGGCACCAGAACTTGATGGCGGACCAATGCCGCAGCAACTTTCAGCCCCGCCAGGTTGTCCTCCGGCTCCCCAGATTTCAAAACGAGCTTCAGATATGCCAGTAGGAACACACCAAATGGTTGATGAATGCTCAACCGAAGCATTTACCCCTCGGTTCTGGTCTAAAGACTGCGCAAATTCCCATACACCTTGATTAGGATTGCCAGCCTTTTGTGAACCTATTGTTTTCACATACTGTGTTAATTTTTTGACCATATCAATACCCGTATTTTAGTTCTTACTATTTAGCCTTGTACTACGAACTGCCATCCGTAAGTATCACCAGACCATACGATTTGAACAGCAATACCTTGGGTGTTAATTAAGATATCACTATCTTGACCAAGAATTTTTTCACCTGTTGCCGGAGAAATAGTAAAGTTGTTTGTTGCAAAACTTTGAGCTACGTCAACAAAGGTAATTTTACCGTCGCCTGCGACATTGCCTCCTACTGAAGGTAGAGATGCAGTTATTGCAGCCGAACCTGTATTGACAAAGTGTCCGCCATAACTGTCAGCATCAAAGTTGACTGCGTCTGTTGACCACGTTGTTGATTGTTCAATACCATTTGCAGCCTTTGTAAGATAAGCTAACTGCTCTGGTGTTGCTGATGCGATAGACGTGTTGATCTTATCTAAAAGAGCGTTACGTACAGTATCAATGCTTGCCATTTTTTAATTCCTCTTTCGCGTTTACGCCTTGTCGACGCCTTTTGCGGTTAATTTTGTTAAGTCGTGGATACTAAATCCAATATATTGTTCTGTTGCTAAGTCGCCACCTTTAGCGGTTTTTGGCAATGATTTTGTAGATGCAATTTCAAGTTGAGCATCAACATATGTTTTTACGGCCTGTTCTGTAGGAACAGCCAAGTTTGAATTACCTGCCAATGAACCATCGGCCGAGAATTCGTTAATTGCTTCACCTAACTGAGCACCAATCGAACCAAGTCTCAGAGATGTTAGACCAGAAAGGTCAAACGCTGAGGCGTCCAATGTTGCTCGGCCTGTCGCCTGATCGATCCGGAAGTAGTTACCTACTCTAAAATTACCAGATTGGTCAGTTGACACAAAGTACACACGGCCAGTATCTCGTTCAACAACCTCATTACCCTGCGCTGCAGCGAGTGAAGGTGTGCCAGGATAATTGGTCTGAGTTTTGTTACCAAAACCAATATTCAGGAAGTCATGACCAGTAAGTCTAGCTTGTGAGTATTTATAACGAATTTTTACCTGCTGTCCTTTAGGTGCTTTACGTGTATCTGCCTTTTGTTGAGCAAATACAAGAAGTGCATTGCCTGTTGATGAATCATAATCGCCAACAGTTTGAATCACGTAAGATCCTACCGAGTCGTAGCCAGAATCACCAAGGTTAGCTATGAACTGTACAGAGCCACCAGTTTTTGGTCTAGCGCCAGTTAGGCCGGTAAACGCCATTGTGTAACCAAATTGGTCGTGCGCAGCATCAGATACCGAAAGCTTTGCATATACATTAGAAGCATTACCTGAATCGTTAATAGAGTCGCCATCTTGAAAACCAGTGCCAATAATGTTATCAATGATAAGTTTGTTGGCGCCGGGCTGGTGATCTACAATCAGCGCTTTGGAACCAATTCTAGACATATTGCCTGATATAAGAGCATCGCCTGAATCTGTTTTACGCAATTGGCCGCCAGACGTATATACAGAATATGATGTAGCATCTACATCGCCTGGAGCGGCAATATTAATTGTACCAGCCGCTAGCACGTTACCAGAGTTGGCATAATACAAAGTAGCCGGAGCCGAGCTATCGATTGTAATAGCAAGCCTTCCACCTTTAACGGCGCGCGAACCAGTAACACCGGTTGTATATTCGCCTGTATAAGATAGTGAAGGCGTGACTGACGCTGGATCACTTGTCGTGAGATAGAAGCCATTGCCGTTTGACGAATCAATATCAAAGTAGTAACGAGAACCTTTGTAAAGTGACAAAGTAGGTTCAACTGCAGCAGCATGAGTAACTCCACCAGCTACACCGGTAATTACAGCCGCGTTGCTGCCATTTGTCGCAACCGCGATATAGTTATTTTCAGCTTCTTTAAATTTAATAATAGACGAACTATGATCCATAACAAGGAAGTATTGGTCATTAACTTGCGTCATGCCGCCGACACCTTGGATACGAATAAGGTCGTATGAATCGAGTGTGTGTGAGGCAACTGTTGTTGTCATTGGGTTTGAACGAGTAATATCTGTTATAGACGTGTTTGTTACATGCCGTCCACCCCATGCTTCTCCACTCGCCGGATTTGAGAGAGCCGTGTTTGTATAGAGATCAAACGAGTATGAGTCCTGAACATCAGCATAATAGCTTGTCGCATTAGCTGAGCTCGACCAAGATGCTGGCAAGAGTGTGTTAAAGGAAACAAGAGCACCATCTGTCATCCCATGCGGAGCTACTGTGGTAGCACGAGCTGGGCTCGTTTTAGCGATTGTGTTAAGAGCAAATGTTCTGTTTACTGCAGCAACGATACCGCCCTTTGTAAACTCACCATTTTTAAGCGAACCATCTTGATAATCAAGATTATAACCACGAACAGAACCGTTAAGAGTTACTTCGCTTGAATCATTGCCCGACGATACTGTTCCGTATGTACCATAAGAGTTATTGCCGTTCAACGCACGGATTTGACCGCCGCCAGATGTGGCATAACCAAAGTCGCAATAGTATGTAAAGCATGATACAATTTCAGCTTTACCGTTCCGGCGCACCCAGAAACCAACGCCACCTGAGTGGATTTGAGTAAATGTGTGAAAGACCATTGAACCGTTATTGGCCGGATTAGAGTTCAATCCGCCATCAATAAGAACACCAACACCGCCTGTAGAAAAGGCAGAACATTCTTTAATATACGGTGATTTATTAATAACCGCAGTAGGATCAAGGCGAAGGAAGACACCACCGATCGTTGCCTTTTCAATATTGTCAGGCTCACCGTTAGCAGAATCGAGTGCAAATCCAGTTAAGCCCTGAAGCTTAAGTTCTTTCATTAGAACACCATCGTTCACAAAGAACATGGTTTTGTTTGAGTCACCTGCGGCCGGTTCAATCGTAGTATTACGCTGACCATCACCAAATACTGTTGTATCCGAAGGCACGGTGATAGGTAATGATTCTCTATACACGCCGTCTTTAATAAACACCTGCGCCGATGAGTCTGCAGTTTTTTCTGCAGCAATCTGTGTCATACAATATTGTATTGTAGCAAATGGCCGTTGAGCCGATTTACCAGCATCTGTTGCATCGACACCGCCGTGTGCGACGTAATATGTGTTGGGTGAGTTATCGACATAATCGAGCTCGTAACCTGTGCCATCGCCTTTAACGACAAGTGATTTACCAACGTCAGAACCACCAACAGTCGGAAGCACACCGCCACCGCCAGCAGCAAACACCTGCCAGTTACCGTTACCTAAGTCTGTGCTAAAGTTGGCTGTTGATGTATGAGTAGTGAGCGCGATGTAAGAAGAGTTGCCACTGATAACCATATCGTTGACAATATAATCTGCACCAGCTGACCATGTTCCTCGGTTTTTAACGCCAGAAACAAATTCTGCTACACGGTTAGCTGCTAAATCTGTTGCAAAGGCCGCTGCAGCGGTATGATATGTTTCAACAACATAAGCAGATCCACCATGCTTGACAATGTCACCAGGTGCATACACTGTACCAGTTGCCCAATCACCTTTTGCAGTAAATCCTGTAGCAATAATTTCCCAGGCCGCAGCTGTACCACTTGGTTCAGATCCAGTTGAAGGTAGTTTGGCCTGATATAAATTGCCGCCGTGTAAAACGATTTCACCAATAAAATATTTGCGTGCTGCGTCATAAGCACCGACATAAGAGAAGCCACTTAGGAAAGGTGCCCAGCTGACTGTATTCATTGGATGAACACCTGTCACATCGCCTTTAGCTCTAAATAAGTTTGCACCGAAAAGAACAATGTCGTCTTTTACATATGCTGTTGCTGAGTCAAATGAATCTTTAAGGTCAAAGCCAGTGACAAATGTTCCCCAATTGGGTGAACCTGCCGAAGGCTTGATGTTCTGCGCTACATCCTGCAGCGCGCGATATGTTGAGCCACCATAAGTGACAACATCATTTTTGATATAAGCCGTAGCTGCTTGCCAAGTCCCAAGTATGCCAATGCCGTCAGCAAAGATGTCCCACTGCGTACCAGACGACGAAGGAATATCGCCGGTTGTATCTTGAAGCGCAATATAAGATTTACCGCCATAAGTTACAAGGTCTGCTTTTTGGTACGCCGTACCTACATCCCATGTACCTTCAAACTGAAGACCATCGACAAATGTCGAGTAATAAGATGCGTTAGGCGGTGTTTGGCCGACAACAGTATTTGCTGTAACGATATACACAATACCACCATGCGAAAACGCATCACCGATGTTATACGTTGTTCCTGTATCGAAGATGCCTTCAAAGTTGAAGCCTTCCATCATTAGATCCCAATATGTCGTATTGGTAGGAACGTTTCCTGATGTTGCAATGCCGTACGTGTACACGTACAAGTTACCACCATACTTGACAACGTCGTTTACTTCGTAGGTAATACCACCTGCGTAAACGCCTTTAAAGTCAAATCTGATTTTACCTAAGTCGATTATTGTTGCCATAGGACTGTTATCTCCGGATCATTAATACCTGACCATTTCAAGGTGGCCGGTCGAGTTATTAAATCTAAATGTAATTGCGTCCATTGACCAAAAATGTACCTTGTAGTCATCAGGGTGTGCAAATTTTGCATTAAGTGAATCCGCCGCTGAGTCAAGCCCCGACGGCGCTGTTGTTTGTGGTAGGTTTATAACGTCGCTATCATTGCTTCTAATTATTGTACAATTAAAATTTCCGATGCTATCTACTTTAAACCCATAAAATGTCTTATCGTGAAAAGCGTTGCCTGTGTAAATGCCGCCAACATTATCTCTTCCATATTCTCCGCTCATGTTAGCACTTCCTCAGTTACAGTTAGAAATACGCTGAAGGCATTGTCTAGTGGTGCTTTGACTTTGATAAGATCGCCATCAATGAGCGTTATTTTAGTTCCCATCAAAATGTCAATGGTGTCGTTTGGCAAAACTCTACGATCATGCGCCAAATATATTGTATCTGATCCACGCACTAGCTTAACAGTAATAGGCAAGGCAGAGCCAAATATGTTTGTAGCAATAAAGCCTACGACCAAATGTAATCCTGACAAACCAGCTGGCGCGGTGTACAAAGTTGTCTCTGTACTTCCGACTGTAGCTAGTCCATTTCCAAATGTTGCGGCCATTGTTTATCCAAAACTATTAACTTCTTCATCTTATTTATACTTTTAAAATGCTCTATAAATTTATAAAACCAAACAATTTTGAGCCGCCTCCGCCTCCGCCAACCAGAGAGCTAAATGTGTTAAGATTTAATTTTCGTAAACTGCCTGCTGTTCCACTATAGTACATTATAAATTCTTGGGCTGCAACAAACGAATCTACGCCTGTTTCTTGTAAACCAAGTATATGACGCTCGTGTAACCGCAGTCCACCCTTTGTGCCATAATTTGAATCCCAAACCATATCGCCAAGGCTATCTGCGTTATCTACAAAGTGTTGATACCATTCAGCTTCTGACGGTCCTGTATATGATATAATACCGGTTGCGGCGTCATACGACATTTCGCCATCACCACCATTATCAACTAAAGATACGTGTGCTCGAACTTCAGTCGGACTAGGACCTGTGTAGGTCATTGTCCCGGTCGAAGAATCATATATGAACGAACCGTCGCCGCCAGCATCAACGGCTTGTATTGCATTGCGAGCTCGGGGTATCGTAAAGTATTTATTGTTGCCTTCGGCTAAATCTGTTGTGGTATGATTTGATATATCAGATACTTGACCTGTGACGTTTCCAGTGAGATCACCTACAACATCACCAGTCACGTTACCTGTAACATCACCAGTCACATTGCCTGTTACGTCACCATAAAAGCTGTCAGCCTGAATGTTACGATTAAATACAAATCTTTGTCCAGCATGAGAATATGTAAACGATGGTTTGTCTACAATATTTGTTCCGCCTAGCGTAATTCCTGCTCCATGTAGCGCAGATGAATCGGCGGCTGAGTCACCCAATACAATGTTTTTGTCATTGACAGAAACCGTAGTAGAATTAATAATCGTTTGTACACCTTCGACTTGAAGGTTACCAAGAATCTTAACAGTACCAGTATTATCACCAATAGCTGCCGGATCGATTATAAACTCTGCCGGACCTTGTAACTGTCCGGTCTGAACAATATTCTGGAAGCGCACATTGCTATTTGAGTCAAGCGCCTGATTAGTTGTTAGCTTACCTGTCGCCGAATCATATGACAGGCTTGGGCCAACGTTAATATATTTTCTTACTTGTTGGCGAGATGAATCAGATGCAAGATCTGTTCTAAAATATTGACGTATTCTTGTTTCAGACGTACTATCATCTAATGCACTATCAAATCTGCTGCGAGTATAATATAGATTATTAGGACCTTCGGCCAGAGTATTTGTAGTAAATGGGTCTAATGTGATAGATGCGTTGAAACTATCTGTTGCCGTAGTAATTGTTAACTGACCAGTTGCAGAATCAAAGGTGTTATTTGTTACTGTTGATATAGGAACGTTGACAGCACCCGTAACAATACCAAGTGAATCTACGGTAAGTTGAGAAACATTTGTCGCATCACCATAAGTTCCAGCTGTTACGCCAGAAGATATAATTCGATATATGCCGTTAGTATTATCGTAGGATAAACCAGGACCTGACGTAAAAATTGCTTTTGTTTGGGCCGAATCAGGCAATTCATCGATTCGTTTGTTTAACGAGTCAATTGTCTTACCAGTAATATCGCCGTCTGGTACGCTTAAACCAGCGCTACTTAAAAATTGATTTGTCGCAGATTTATACACAAAGAATTGAACATTAGATCCTGCACCAATAACAAAACCACCATTATCAATTTTAGTAATGTCACTATCGTCGACATTAAAAATAATTCTATTATCAGTTGTGTGTAAAAACTCTGTATCAAGTAATATTCTGGCATCAGTGGTCTTAAGATGTACACTACTGCCAGTAAGGGTTAATGTATTAGCACCACTATTGCGCGATGTAATAGTATCGATCCGTGCAGAATCTTTTACTTCAAGAACATTTGTAACAATGCCGCCTGTAACAATGTTAGCAGAACTGTCTAATCTAAATGTGCCCGTAGACTGATTATAGTCTAGTCCAAGGCCAGCAGTAAAGTGAGCGCGCGCTTCGGCCGGACTAGGGCCAGTGTATGTAAACACACCGCCCGATTCAAAATATGTAAGAGAACCGTCACCACCAGCATCAACAACACTAATCTTTGAACGCAGATCGAGGGTGCTTGGGCCACTGAATACAAATTGACCAGTAGAAGAATCATATGTTAGAGACGAGCCGCCTTCGTTATCTGAAGTAACACTGAATAGAGCTCTGACACTATCGTCTTCTAACTTAAGTGTAAACTGTCCTTTGCTTGAATCAAGAGTAAGTTTACCCATTGAGAGAGGATCGGTCGTAGCCGATAGTGTTCCGGCAATATCAGTATTACTTGGTCCTGTGTATGTAACTCGACCTTCATTTTCATTGTATGCAAGTGAGCCTAATCCACCTGCATCAACAAAGCTCATCGATCCACGAATATCAGAATCACGTGTGCCGTATATTACGACGTCACCAGTTGCTTGGTTGTACGTTACTGTTCCATATTCATTGACATTAGCAATTGAGTCAGCAGTGTGCCTAAAGCTAATGGCATGTCGGGCATTTGAGTCTTGATAATGTGCACCTGTTGTGATACTGAATTGACCAGTACCAGAATTATAAGCTAGATCACCAGATGCAGATAACAAGCTGCGGATGTCAGCATCTGTTCGTTTAGAATAACTGAATTGGCCTGTTGTCTGATTGTATGCCAAATCGCCGGCTGCAGATAAAGATCCTCTTATATCAGAGTCAGTAACCTTTGTAAAGGCAAATTGTCCTGTGCCAGCATCGTATGCAAGTGAGCCGTAATCACCATCGTCGTTGGTAACAGAAAGTAACGCTCGAGTAACTGCAGAATCGGTTACATCCACCGATCCGAGATCAACAGAAAATACACCAGTACCAGTATCGTAACCAAGGTCCCCACTGACATTAAACAACCCTCGTATTTGTGCATCAGTTTTTTGTGTAAAATTAATAACACCGGTATTTTGATTATATGTAATATCACCAGTCGCACTAATCAAACCACGCGTATCAGAGTCGCTTGCTCCTTGGTATGATATTTGACCTGTGTTATTGTTGTATGAAAGCGAACCTTGTCCGCCAAGATCCTGTACTGTTACTGCATGACGAGCGTCTGAGTCAGCATAGTGTGTGCCAACACTTGCACTAATTAGGCCAGTCGTATTGTCATACGTTATTCCTGAACCGGCATTTAGTAATCCACGAACCTGTGCATCAGTTCTTTGGGTAAATCCAAATTGTCCGTTATCATATGTTAGATCACCGGTAGCAGAGAATAATCCACGAGTCGATGAATCGGTCGCACCAGTATAAGTGATTTGGCCAGTGCCATTATTGTATGCAAGTGAACCTTGTCCACCAGCATCAACAACACTAATTGACTTACGCGCATTGTCAGAATCGAATGTTCCGCCAAGTGAACCTGTAAATGTAATTTTGCCTGTCGCAGAATCATATGCTAAATTCGCACCAACATTAATTCCAGATCTTATATCGGAAACACTTGGCCCATTGTATGTAAGAACACCGGTAACAGCATTATACGCAAGCGAACCAAATCCGCCGGCGTCGACAACAGATACTGCCGCTCGGCCACGCGAGTCGGTGTAATATAGGTTAGAGCCTTCCGGCAGATTTGTTGTAGACTTCGCATTGAAGTTACTATCAAACCCTGACGAACCACTTGGAACCGTAACAGAGAATTCACCTGTTGCTGCATTATATTGTAAGTCATTGCCTGCTGTAAACAAGCCACGGATTTGATTAGGCGTAGGGCCAGTTAAATGAGTTGTACCACCAGTTTTGACAAGTGTTCCTAATGCACTACTATCGTATGTGACATTAAAAAGCGCTCGAACACTGTCGACACTCGGTCCGACATATGTAAGCGTACCGCCAGTTTCTGACAGTGAGCCCATACCAGAGGCTGAAACAGTTAAGCCGTCAGATGCAAGCGCTGCAGGCGATACATGTTTAAATTTACCGGCAGCCGAGTCGTACTGTAATATTGTATCATGGCCAAGATTTACTATACCATTGACATCATCTAATCCAGTTAGACTACCATTCGCTGCGTTACCTACTCTAAGCGGCGTGCCAACGGTAACTTTTTTGACTATCGTGTTTGTACCAACAACAACCTTCATGTTATTTCCTTAAAGTTATGTCACTGACGGGGTGACTTCAATTTGACCTTCAAGGATTCGTTCGACAACAGTTTGTGAATCACTGTCGACAAAAGATATCTCAACATCGTATACGTAGCGTCCGGCTTTAAATGTATTTGTTTGCGCATTTGTTAGGCTGAGATTTACTACCCCGCCTGTGGCAGGAGCTTTAATCTCGGCTGTAAATGGTGTAGACGTCGACGAATTATAGTTGCGCTTTACTTTGCCTGCAACTGTATAATTCGTCAGATTTTTTGGATTACCGCTTGTATCTTCGAGCTCAAGCTGTACTGTGACATCGGTACCTTTGTCTATACTTAATTCTTCATATTGCGCCATGGAACAAATACTCTTTTTATAAAGTCTATTTGTTCTTATTTATATATGTTTTAGACTCTAATTTATGTGAACCAGGCAACTCTTTTACCTTGTTCAACACGCCTATCATATTCATTGAGGGTTCCAGGATATCGCCATGCCCATATAGCGACAAGCGCCATGAAACCGCCGGACCACACTACGGCCTTAATGTTCTCAGTGGTAAACCATAAGAACAGCAAACTGGATGACATAACAATAACCATTGCGTATTTGCCTTTAGTCGGAAATACTCGATAGTTTACCCAGTTTGTAAGAAAGGGTCCAAAATATTTGTGGTTGTATATCCAATCGTGCATGCGCTTACTTGACTTACTAAAGCAATATGCCGCAAATACAAGGAATATACTAAACGGAATACCTGGTACGATAATTCCGATATATGCCATGGCCAGACTGGCAAAACCTAATATAAGCCAAATTGTTTTTTTAATATTCATTTTGTTGTTTACAAACCTCACTAATCGTGTTATAATAAAGAGTCACTATGTTGAGAGGGTAGAATCCTTAAACACCAACTCAAATTGCTTTGAAATCATGTGAACAAATACAGGTTTCTTATCTTTTATGAACGCATCAAATTGTGATTGAGCTCTAGCAACGTCAGCGTCATTTCTACCAGCAGAATATAATAGTGGATTTGCCCTTGATACTGCATGCCATCGAGATCCTAGATATCCTATAGGTGTGCTGTTCATAGCTGATTTAAAACCAAAAATTGTCTCGTTATCATATCCAAATTGCTCAACAACAGGTCCTGGATACATCGAGTCATCTTGTTTCAGCTCAGTCATTGTATCTATAATATCAGGCATGTCTTCAAAAAACCGGAGTTTTGACAACGATTTCTTTGATGCTCCTACTATGCCAGTGTTGAACACGCTATCAGTTGGCTCTGCATCGTATTCCATAGATAACGCATGAGCGTTCCAATATTTAGTAAACGGTGATCGGTGATCGTGGCACCAATCTTCTATGTTACGTTTTTTAAATTCATCTGCAGCGCGCTCTTTAAAGTTATCAAACATGCAACAAACATGAGTGTCACAATTATTGTGGTCGAAAAAACTATCATTTGACATGCACACAACATCAAAATCAAGATATAATACTTGATCGTATTTCTCAGCAAACACATCAAGCAAATGTATTTTATACAAGTTTATAATGTCGTATATAGTGAGCAATGGATATTGTTCAGCAAATTTCTCAAATGCTTCGTCATAACCTACCATACAAAAATCTACGCCAATAGCTGCAGCATAGTCTGCCTTGTTTTTATATAGTGCGTTATAATATTGATTCATAGCATTTTTAGTGCGAACAGCCTTTGTGATATTATCGCCCGGATACTTTCCAGGTTGATCGAGTTTATTATCAGGTATATCCATATGAATTGAAAATATAACTTGTGTTTTATCCTTATAAAACAAATAAAAGTTTTTGTTTATCATATGGACAAATTTACCAAAGGGTTCGTACACAAATTCCATATTGCGGATATCATGCCACTCATGACCAATAGTCTGATACGGTATATTATGATCTTCAATAAGATAAGAAAAAATAGCCTCGTTGTTTGGAGTGTATGCAATTTTAATATAGTGATAAAAATCTACGGCCTTCTCTATCCGCATCGATATTTCAGGAAGCCGCTCGCTAAATTTTAGCATGCCTATGTGCTTGCTATCACCAAGCAAAATTCCTGTATTAATAACATTAGGATCGCTATCGCTTCCAAGAAGTTCTTTAGTGATATGATATTTTACTGTAGGGTTGCGCATACCAACATCATGCAAGCTCATTGTTTGGCTTATGTCTTTTGTCACGATTTCATCGTTTTTTATTCTAAAAACTAAACCCTTGTTCAAATCAAATGTATCAAATATATTAACCTCGGTATTGATGATAACATCAAGATCAAGATATAACACTTCGTCGTATTCTTTTGCTAGCTCTTCAAATAGATGTAATTTATATAAATTGATTTTTACAAATTGGCTGCTTACTACAACTTCGCTTGTATCCCACTCTTCAACTGTATTTTCATAAAATTTAAAATCAGCTCCACATATTTTAGCATAATCTTTTTTACACTGCAAAAGCCTATCAAAATATTCATTGTGGTTTTCCCAATCGCCTGGTGCTACAATGTCACCACTCTTTGTGGTGTTTTGATATAGTGTATAAATTACTCTTTTCATTTACCTATCACCATATACCTATCATATTTTTCTTGTTCTAAAGTGTCGGCCCATAGTACTTCACGTAATCCCAGACTAGCAGTAAACTCATCAAGGCTATTGTGCGTATTTATGTGACTTGTTACCGAGTGATAATTATTGCCTTGCATGCACATGATCGTGTCGTCTGACTTCATGTATGGTATCATACCTAAATCACCAGCATCCATGTGTTCGCAGCTTGTATTAATAATCATGTGGTATTTGCTAGGATCTTCTACAAAATATTCAAATGCTTCTGCGCCTCGAAATCTAATGCGCTTCTGCTGATTATGGCCTACACACCTGGACAGCTTATTTCCTATTTCTTCTGACTCAGGATCTACATCACAATTATCAAAAATGACATGTTCAGCTGTGCGATGAAATAGAATTTGACTTAACAGCCCGTACCAACTGCCCATTATCAACACATGGACTTTACTTCTTTTAGATTCAATATCTTTTAAATATGGTTCAATAGCATCGGCACACCACTCTTTATTTTTTATTTGGTTATCACTAACAGACTGGATTATATCAAGGCTACGATACAAATCAATATCCATATCAGTCATAGATTTTTTGTATATTTGTTCGACGGCCTGTAAAGCGTTCTTATATAGATTATCTTTATACGACATATTCTATTCCATTGTACATATCAATTGCAGCACCACCACTATACGGATTTGCAACAGAAGACACAATGCCGTCGTTAAATGTGTTCACCGTAAAATTCTCATGTATTATGAATCTATCTATGCCCTTGTACTTACGCATATAATAATCAGTATTTGTCAAAAATTTCTGCCATATGTCAACGTGTTCGCCGGCAACCCACGCCATAATAGAGCTATTGACCGTGACATTATATGCATGTTTAATCTGGTATCTTGGATTATCTCGTTTCCAGTAATCGCTGCATAACGTTAAACCTGGATTTACATTTAAAAATTGAGAAGGATCGTGTTTAACATCCATATCTAAATCAAAGAAAATGCACCGGCCGTTAAGTGGATAACCATGCATAGACATATGAGGCGCGAATAGTGCTAGCTTATTCCAAACACCTCTTACAGTAGGCCTGTCTAAAATATTGATAATGTGTATATGCTCTTGTATGCCGGCTGGATCATCGGTGTAACAATAATATTTTGCACTAGGATAATATGTAAGAAGCTGATTATATATTTTATTTACGTGTGCAGCCGTATATTTTTCACCATGCTTAACAAATATTATATTAGGCATCTGTTCTTTCCTGATGAATCTTGCGCACCTGAGTGCTGCAGTGCCACACACATTGTTTTATTGGAGTTGCCGATTTAATAGATTCCAACAACGTTATTTGATACCACTTATCGTGCAATATCTCGTTAAGCGGCCTGAGATTAACATTAAAATCATCTTTCCGTGCTATATACTCTTGCATAATCGGGTGATACACTCCACCTGTATCTGATACGTCATAAACTGCAGCTGCAGCTTTCCTGTCTTTAAATTCGCCGTATGTGTGTGGATATATGCCGTTTGCCAAAAAACAACACGGAAAAACTTGACCATCAGGATTTATAACAACTTCTTGTTTCATACCCCACTCACATGCAATTTCTTCAGAGCGTTTCTCAAGCCGCATTTTACCTTTGACAGCCTGGAACGCCGGCGGTTGCTTGTTACTCGGCGCACGAATCAATTCATCCTCATTGCCGTTTATATCAATAAATTTAAACGGTGTTACTTCGTATAACGATCGTGATGCATCAACAGATTCAAATCTATCTGATACTACAAATTCGTGGTGCTGTGAGCCATGCTCTTTACATAAATTTGCAATGTCCTGCTTGTACGGATGATTATGGTTAAACACAATAGTTTGTGATTGTGCTATTCCACCTGCTGCAGCAAATGTTTCCATATTAGATAACACTGTCGCTAAATCTGATTTTTGCCTGTACTTATGATGCATCTCTTGGGTAGTGCCGTCTACATCAAAAACCACTCGTAGCTTTGATCCACATTCAATACCAAGCTCCCACCAAAAATCATCAGATCTTAATGAGCCGTTAGTATCTACACTCACATCGCCAATTGTATTATCGCATAAGTACGGTAATATCTTTCCTATGTCTTTGGTCATCATAGGATCGCCCCATGTACCGCATAGCTTAGTGCGATTAATTAGCTTTAATTCTTCTGGCGGCAGCATCTTTAGAACGTCTTTATAGGACCAACTCACCAATGGCAACCAACCTATTTTGCCAAGACCGTTCGGGTCTGTTCTATGACACTGCGGACATGAAACATTGCAAAACGTAGTAGTGTCTAAGAATAAATTAAAAGGCTTACTAAAGTCATAATACATTAGATGTTTTCACGTCTGCAAGCGCGCTAAGACCTACCCACAGGTTATTACATTTGCGTATTTTTTTCCGTACTTCGATCGGACTTGATTTAACATCATTGTCTTCCATTGCCCACAATTTAAATTCAAATAACGTGTTTTTATCTTGGGCATGTTCGCTAATGTAATCAAACAATTGCAGTTTTATTTGCTTATCTAATTGCAAATTTTGTAATGACAGATCGTCTAGGGATTTATCAAGCTTGCCAACCATTTTTTGTTTTTGCTCTAAGATCTTTGCGCCCTTTGCTAAAGCATCTCTTTCAATCTCACTCCTGCGCAATTCTAACCGCTGTTCAAGCTCGGCCGACACACGATGCTCATGATCTTTTATTTCAGCCATGCGCTTATCTTGTTCTTCTCGATGTCTTTCTTCACGCATATCGATTTCTTCATGGCGTGATTCTATAGTTAATTGAATTAATTTTTCGCGCTCTTCAAACGCGGCATATCTCTCTTCAGCCGTTAGATCAAGATCTTTCTCACGTTGTGAAACTTCTACATGACGCTCATCAGCAATCCTATGAATCTCGGCTTCACGCTTATTAAATTCTTCTAAACGCTCTTCAGCCGTTAGATCAAGATCTTTCTCACGTTGCGCAACTTCTACATGACGCTCATCAGCAATCCTATGAATCTCAGCTTCACGTTTATTAAATTCTTCTAAACGCTCTTCAGACGTCATTTGTAATTCAGTTTGCCTATTGTCAAGATCCTTGTGCGCGTTGTCAAGATCCTTGTGCGCCGCTTCAATTTTCTCATAATCTTTATCGAGTTTCTCATAATCTTTATCGAGGTTTTTATAACTGGTATCGAGGTCCTTATAACTGCTATCGAGGTCTTTATAACTGCTATCGATCTTCGCATATTCGCTATTGATCTGCATTTCACGCTTATTAAATTCTTCTAAACGCTCTTCAGCAGACAACTGCATATCGGCTTCGCGCTGTGTCAGCTCCTCATGGCGCTCATCAGCAATCCTATGAATCTCGGCTTCACGCTCGCGCAACTCAGCAAACCGCTGCTCAATTTCTACAGATTTTTGCTGCAGCCTTAGGTTTTGTATTTCCTCTTGAGATTGAATATGTTTATTTTTTAATTCTTTATCGATCAAGCCAATACGCTCAGCAATACGAGCCTGGATGTGTGGTTCAAGCATTTCGTTAAATGCCTTTGCCTCTTTTCTTTTTTTATCTTCAGTAGCTTTTTGAATAGCGTCAGCATCCCAGCCATTTTCGACTAAGGTTTTAAAATCAGGATGTAAGGGATTGTTTTCGATTATGTAAGACGTCGCTCCGCCTTCGCCATAATATAGGATTTCGATTACGTCGTACACATTACTTGTGTAAGTCGCAGTGATGATCTTGCCATCAAACAGTGTCATAACAAAAAGTTTCCTTATTCTTTAAATATCTTTAAAAAGTATGTAGTCGAAGTAGTGACCGCACCGGCCGGAAATTCCTGAGCGCGATAATCATCAGCGCTTACAAACTTAGTATTGTAACTTGATCCATCTAATTTCGTATTAGCCATGCCAGTACCTCTACTTGTCCCACTGGTAAATGAGTAACGTAGTCTATAATTAGTTACGGTTTCAGTAACATTGCGCATTGTATTCTGCAAGGCTGTAGCAAGTGATGCTTTAGGATAAGCTTGTAAGTTTTTATCTGACTCTCTATATATGACAGGTGGAGTGTATGCAACTGAAGTAGCTGGATTTATTTGGTGTAAAAAATAGCTTGTAATTGTTGTTGGTTGATCTTGAACTTCGCCACCCACTTCACCAATACCGTCTACCGTGTATTCGGCTGCATCAGCACGAGTATCGACAAAAACCGGTGTGTTAGATATCAGTGTAGATCCGCTTTCTGACACATTAGAAGATATGAAGTATGTCCCGGCCTGGCTCGTAGAAATAGTACCAAGAACAAGTTTTTCAATAGCCGGATTAATAATAGTATCCATCCAGTCCTGCGTGGACATTGCAACAAGATTACCACCTGAGCGGTAAATAGGATATGAATATGCTGAATTGCTAAATGTCGGCGCAGCACCAGAAGAAACTTCTGATAACCTATCATATGCAACACTGACAGTAGACACATCAGGAGTTCCTGCTTCGGTCGGCGCACTAGCCGTGCCTGTTGCGTACGCACCAGCTTGCAAACGTGTATCAGTAATAGCACCGAGATTTCCGCCAGAATTTGATACCGATAATAATCTTGAAGGATTATTTCCGTATTGCCTAATAGCTTCTTCTATAAGAGCATCAACTTCTAATGATGTCATATCTCGCAAATTGCCATTTGCCATTTTCATAGGTCTGCGGATTGCCATAATTAGGCTCCTGCGCCGTATATCGTCTTTACTGTTACGCCAGCCGAGTCTATAAGTGACAATGTTTGAACGTTGTTGAATTTACCAAATTGTATTGTGCCATTTGCAATTTTGCCATTAGTAACTGTTAAATCAACTAGGTTGCCACCATCAATAGCCGCGGCTTGTGCAATCGCCAGAACCGTAGCAGAATCAGTGCCAGCGTCAAAATTGTCTAGCTGTACCTGAAAATTATTTGCCTGTGTTTCTAATTCATTAATGGCTCCAACAGTATCTGATTTAACGTCTGTAGTAAGAGCCGTTACATCACCGACATGTTGACTAATGGTATTAGTTTTATTGCGCCATGTACTAATTAAGTCATTGAGATCGACATTTGTTACTGCCATTTACTTATCCACCAATTGTTGCAGCAGTGTCTTTATATCTGCCATATCCTGCTTGAGATGACCAACATCATCTTTAAGATTTTCTATTTCTTTTTTTCCGGCTAGTCGAAGCCGCTTTCTTTCGCGAGCTTCTTCTATTTCAGATTTATTAGTATTTATCACTGCTCCAGTGTTTCGATCCTTAACTAAACCAGGCGTGTTATCAACAGTCACATATCTCATTATATCGCCAATGCTATGACTCTCAAGTCTTTAAATGTTGGCACCTTAGCATTGTTAGAAGATGTCATAACAATCTTAATTGCAAACTTAGTAAAGGGCGAAGCAAGTCCGTCTTTACCACCAACCAAATATTCATAGTCGCGATACACCAGCGGATTTTCATCTGTCGGGGGTGACGCTAATCGAACAACTTCGGTCCATGGTGTTTCATTAAATAAGATGTCATCACCAATGGCTTTGTAATATACTTGGAAGTCTGCAACCGAAGGTCGGTTGGCTGCCAACAAGACCTTAAGGCCAACAGCATCGTTAGCAAGAGTAATAGGCCGTGTAATGTGCTTAGCAACAGAGCTTCCGCCTGTCGCCGTAGTTTCTGGAGTAAATACGGTTGGCAGGTTTGTTGTAACAGTATCTGCACCAGCACTATCGACTTGATTGTCAATGACATTATGAATTGCCCACAATGAAGTTCGCTGCATATCAATAATTGGTGACACCCGTGGTTCTGTTGTAACCATATCAATTTTGATAGTCGCAGACTTAGTGCCTGATGCAAGATTAGAAACTTCATTTGCCTCTGTAGCAATGATCCTTGGTGAGTTAAAGAAATTGTTTTGCTTAATAGCTAATGTCTGGAAAGCCGCATCTTTAACAAACGGCGCTTCTTCACCTGCAATTGACTTGCCAGACGTAAATTTACCTGACAGTGCGATATTAGTTGAAGACGGGATAATGTTTTCGATTTGAGGAATAACTGTCTCAAAAGGAACCTGTGATTTAGCCGTAATAGCCGTACCGCCGACTGCAGCATCTCTTTGTCCGTTAGAGTCCATTGCAAATGTATATGTGTTTGCGTCTCGCGCAGTAATAGTACGAGGGCCCATAATGTCTGAACCAAGTATACCGCCATATTTAAGTGCACTGTCAAAGCCAAACAATTCGGCCTGATCGCCAACACTAAATCCGTGACCAGGATGCGTAACAATCGCTTTATTATCGGTTGAATTGACCTCTACCGGAAATTCAGGTAATTGATTCCGTACAGTGCCTGTGTTTTCTAGCGTAGCATACGCAGGTGATGTGCTAAACACGGCGCGATGGATTTTAAACATAAGATCCATTGTTTGATCTGGTTCCCATGTCGATGCGTTCTGAGATTTAAAGAACGAACCAAGATACGGCTGAGATGTAATACGTCGCTCTGTAGAGCCAAGAATAAACTCACCAGTTTCAGCAACAAACATATTATAGTTTACAGACTCGGCCAAGAACACTAGCGCATATTCTGTATATGGATTCAGGAATATTGGTTCTTCAAAAGTAAACGTTGTTGCGGCTGATGCATCATCAGATATGTTAACGCTGGCTGGTGAAAGGAACACTGATGATCCAGGGATAATGCTGTCTGACGCAGGCGAGCCATTGACCATTGGCCTTAGCTGACATTGCACCGGTACAGATGGATCTTTTGTTTTGAAGTATGCATCAATTTTTGTAATAAAGACACCATCAGTTTCTGTGATCTGGAAAGATTCAGCAACTGGATCTGCCCATCTCCAACGCCGCGTAACAATGCGGTTAGATGATATCATTGATTCTTCGGTCTGAACGTTAAGTAGGCGAGTAGATCGCACATCGCGCTGCATTGTCTCGATAACGCCCTGAGCAGTAAACAACGCGATACCAACAGATGTTGCAAAATCTTCTTCTGACGAAGTAATATCAAGAAGTTTAAGCTCACGCGTTCCAGATCTAAACTTAATCGCATCAGTGTTTGGTATGAAGAACGAACCAGTCATTTTTCCTTCACCATCAGTAAACAAAGACGATGGACCTTCTGGATGTTGCGTAGCAGAATTATAGCGAGTGCCATAATCTATATTGGCGTCTGATACGCGAGTAAATACACCACCTTCGTCACGTACCCAATCAGACACATCTGTGTCGTCAAAGAAAGCAAACATGCGGCTGTTTGGCTTAAGACCTTCTGCTTTAAAGAATACTCGTTGTGAACGCATAAATGGTACAAGCGCAACATCGACTACACGATCACCAACAATTTCACGAATAGTTTCACTTAATACGACACGGGAAACAGCGGTCGTTGTTTGCGTCTCAGTACCACTTTCGGCCATATTCCAGGCTTGGCCTGCACCGCCGCGGCGAGTAAAGTTAACTTGTAGCGAAGAAGTAGATTGATTAACAACCTGACCAATGCTCAAGTTGTTTGCGTCTGTTCCACCCCAGTTCCACTCCCAATTATTCCACAGCTGAGATTGCGTAGTATCAAGGCGATTACCGCCATCGATAATACGATCTGCGCCACGTACTGTCTCACGCCAGTTATCAGATGCCGGCGAAAGCGTTACATTGCCTAGATTTGTAATAGCAGAAAACGGGTTAATGTTAATTGTACCAGAGGCTTGTGGCTGCGTAATGTATTCTTGCTCGGTGTGCTTGATATAAATGTTATCGCCTTTTTTAATAACATTAGAAGAAGCATTTGAATCATACTTGAGCAATACACTGTTTTCAATAAACGACGGACGTAGGATTTTGTCCCGTGGATCAATCGATGCGCGGTATTCTACGTTACGAGTATCTGACGCCAGCTGGTCTGAGAAGTTATCTACTAGGAAACCAGCCTTAGTTCTATCTGTGCCAGTCGAATCAAATACTAATAAGTTTTTAAGATCAAGCTCAAGCAACGAAAGCGTAGCCATTTCTTCGACTTGATCTATTCTTTGTTCAAGCTTACCAATGTCACTCATTGTGTATTTTTTAGTTTCGATAGGTGTGACTGACATATCAGTAGCGCCGATGGTATACGGATTCATTTTGACACGATAAAATTCTAAACCATTGTTTGGCGTCTCAGGATATTTAGGTGTCAAAGCAGATTTACCTTCGATCGCAGTAATTTCACCTTCTGGTGTCGCGATGATTTTATCGAACCGTGGCAAATAATATTCTGTATCAAACGTGATTAGATCTGTGTTATCTGGCAGTTCGTTGATACGAGCAGTAGCAGATGTAAAGTCAGAGTCTCGATCTGTTTTACGAGGACGGAAATCAAGGACGTTACGCAGTTGTACAACAGAACCGTCGTTCTTTGTATGTGATGGAATATCTTCGTAATTAACTTGACCCTGATATGAGTTAACTGCAAAGAAATCGCCAGACGCACCGTGCGTAAAATATTTAAATCGTACAAACACGTTGCCTGCAGGTTTAGTCACGCCACCTTTAAGATTAAGGCGCGCCGGAGCGTAGAAATTATCGCGCTGGCCATTATCGATAATAAATCGATTATATAGGCTCGCACCGTTTGAGTCTGAATCTGTTAACCGAACAACAGAATACAAATCTGGTTTATCAAGATCAATATAGTCATTGCCAAGGCCATCTGATTCAATAGCCGCGCTAAGCGTAGTTTCTACTAGAGTTTTAGTTCTGACCGCGCCGGCTGACTTATTAACCTTTGCAATTACTTCGACGTTTGTTGATGTCGGACCACCTGAGATAGTGGCAGACTGTGTTCCAGCTCCACTGAGTGTAGGTGATATGATATCACCGTCTGAGTCAACCGACAAAATCCAGTCACTGGTATTTGCAAATGTTTCTCCTGATGCAGTAAGTGTAAGTGATGCGTTGCCCGACGGATCGAGCGTAGCATTAAATTTACGCTGTACTTCAAGCGAAATGTCTGATATAAGCTTTGGCCGCTCTGTCGGAAGAGAAAACAGCAGATTATTATCACTTACTTCTTTTAACACTGCTTTACTGTTTTCAAGTAGTAGATCAGCATAATCGATGATCGAACCGCCAATAGATTTAACGTCGCGGAAAGACTGGCCAGCATTCATCTTAATTTCAAAAAGATACAACCTAAAATTGGCTCCGTCTTTCTCAATAGCCCTAATTCGGCATGTACCAATAGTGCTGCCACCATGAGTGACGGCTGACCGCAAGTTTCTTTGTTGAAACACATTGACGTTCGGCGTACCAACTAAGTTATCTACAACAATGTAATTGCCATATGTAGCAGCCACAACATCGTTATTAACCGAAATAGTTTCACGAGATTTATTTACATCAAACTGTTTAGGCGTAGATAACTCAACACGATATCCTTGAACATAGGCTATGCCAGGACTTACTGTAAGTTTGAGCTTTGTATCGTCGGCTGCGTGCGGCACATATTTTATTTTAAAAGGCTTGGCAATAAAGTCGCCAGTTATTTCGCGAGTGCGCCTTGCAAGTCTGTCTTCAAGTATATTGTAGCTTTTGTTGCCTGTGACTGTTTCGACTACTATGCCATCAACTACTTTACAGAAGAATAGGAAGTTCTCGTCAGAGTCGACTAAGTCTTGAGTTGTAAGTTGTAGACGAATCCGATAACGATCTGCACCTGGAGCAGACCTGTTGGGTGTTGCACCCTGGTTATCAAACAAGGCTTCAAAGTCACCAGAGCCTACAATATCTTGTGATACAATAAATCCTACAATAGCGCTTGGTGTTGATGTATATTTTGACAGCAACATTTCTTGCTTTGCCGCAAATACAAAATGCCCTTGCGTAAAATAATCCCCGCCACGCACCGAAATCTTACAACCTTGGCCAACAGCAGGGTTAGCAACTGTGTTTGTTGTCTGGGCCGTAACTGTAACACCAGATGATCCGCCAATCAGGTTTTCGCCTGGGCTCATGCGTATAGGATCAGCCGTAGCAGTTGCGCTTAACGTATTTGTATAATTGACGTAAAGTGTTGCAGGATCAGACGCAGTTGCAGCAATAACTTCAAGGACTTTAAATTTTACTGACGATGTCTGACCAGTAAACTCATCTCCGACCATAGGTTGTGTATCTGCAGGCAGCGCGTTTGTGGTGGTGTCGAGTTTAATAAACTCATACCGAGTATTAATAGTTAGGCCGCCAGGATTAACTGATGCGCCCTCTTTAAATATGTTACGGCCAAAGCGTTCGATCTCGCGCTGAATAATAGTTTGAGATTGCGTCAACTCTCGTGCTTGAAGCGATTTGCCAGAGTTAAAAAGGACTCGATGATAGTGGTCACTATCTTTAAAATCGTCTTTGTACGTCGTAGCGAAAAGCGTGTTTGTGTATTTTACTGACATCTAGTTCTGCTCTCAGAGTTGAATAATGATTTTTACGTCTTCGGTTTGGTCAACTGATCGTGTGATCGCAGCCCTATTATCTAAGTACAAGATAGAACCTGACATATTATTAACAGTTGGCAATGTATATGCATAATCGTCACCATCTATGCCGTCAGCATCAAGGATGCCGTTGCCGTTGCCGTCGGCTTCAGTTACTGTTTCGCCTTCTAAAAACGGCGTGAATCCAGTTGTTTCTGTCTGGTGATACCAGACATAGCTTGAGTCGGCTTTGTCTACATATGCGCTTGCAGCCGAAGTTGCACCTACCAAAATTTTATCGGCCGAAAAGTTAGCACTAATAGAACCGAAGTGCAATCTATTTAAAACGTTTGCTGACGATTGTTCCCAGTCAGAATCAGTCGACAGTGGACCAACTTTAGGATCTCGAATGAGTGCAATTTGCCTGTAATCGTTACCTGTAATTACTGAGTTTGTTTCATCACCGGTCAATTGTGTATTAAACATAAGAGCGGTTGACCGCAAATCATCCCTTGGATCGCCGCCAATGCCGGCGGGCGGAGCTAAAACAACTCTAACCTCCGCGCCGGATCCACCGCCACCAGATAATGTTGCTGCACCATATTTATAACCGCGGCCAAAAGCTTTGCCAGCGCCAGAATCGTTCATCTCAACTTTTACAATTGCACCGCCTGATATTGTTGCAGTGGCCGCTGCCTGTTTTACACCGTTACCTGTGAACGAAACAGTAGGCGCAGAAGTGTAACCTGAACCTGGCGATACTATTTTTACGCCAATGATCTCACCTGCAATTGCACCGTTCTGGATACCTTTTTGTTCGATCTCAAGAGCCGAAGAGTTTGAGTCTGTTGTTCCTACAAGTTCAACTGGCATGTAGTTTGATGAAACAAACTTGGTAGCTCTCAGCGCGCCGATCGTATAGAGATATTTCCATACATATCCGTCCGGCGTTTTAAGCGGATCGACTGTAGTGCCGTTTGGCTTTGTTGTCGATGTAACAGCATTACCTGCCGCATCACGGCCTTGTTGCAGACAAATGTAAACAGCGTTTTCGTCAGTAAGAACATAATAGGCGTTAGTAGGATAACCTGCTACATAGTCGTCATAACCAGCATAAATTGTACCTGATGACCAGTTATTTCGTGGAATAACATATGAAACATCTTCGCCAGACTTCATCGCCTGCATTGAATTTCTAAAATCACGCACGTCTTTTAACGTATTGGTTGGCGTAACTGCATTGTCGCTACTATCCCATTGTTCACTGCGGCCTATACCAATATAGTATGACGCGTCCGAGTCTTTGACGCTAGTAAAGATATTATCTAATACTTGTCTTTTAAATGCATCTGTAATAATTGCAACCATTGTCTGTTCCTATTACGCTATTGTCGCGCCATGCTGGGCAAGCAGATTCCAATTGGTTCCGTCCCATATGAGTGTTGATGTATCGTGTTGGTCTAATGCAACCGATGTTCCTTGTGCAAAGTTATTAGGTGTCACTGTAGCAGCACCTGCACCTTTGTTTGTAAAGATCTTATATTCGCCTATCGTAGTTCCGTCGGCTACAGATATCGCTATAGCGCTGCCACTGTTTACTATTATATATGTAGACGTTGGATCGGCCGCACCTGCCGCAGTCTGTGTATTAGATCCATACGCAACTTTGTCTATTGAGACTGAACCAGTTCCCTTACCTTTAATATCAATATTAAAATTAGTGTCAGTACCATGAGCAGAAAGCGCCGGATTGCTGCCAGTCGCCGCATTAGACACGTTGATATGATTGACCGCACTAGCTACTGGCGTAATACCAAAAATCTCTGCTCCGTTAGCATCGTTAATTGCAATTTGAATTCTAGGTTCTGTCAGTGTAGACGATGTTAAAGTTTTGTTTGTTAACGTTTGTGCAACAGTTGCAAATACAAATGTGTCGTCACTCGCAAGCACTGGCAGCGTGATATTGCGGTTTGCTACAAGCTCACCGGCCACAACATTATATGTGTGATCTGACGACAGGTCATTAATTTTAGGTGTCGTCAGCAGAGGGGTTGTAAGTGTTTTATTTGTAAGTGTCTGCGTTGCAGTATCTAATATAATTATTCCGGTCGCATTAGGCAATGTAGCAGTACGATCTGCTGTAGGATTTTCTACAACAAGAGCTGTTTCAAAGTCGTCTGCAGCAGAGCCTTCAAACTGTAGGCCTGAATTTGTTACAGAAATTTGTCCGGACAATGAGCTGCTGTCTCCGCCAAGCTTTTGATACAGCTCAACAAAGTTTGCATTGATCTTCGTACCAGTATCTCTCAGTGTATCGCCAGTGCCATCATTTGCTGAGGCGCCAACACCTATATTCTGACGAGCCATTCAATTGTCCTCTTAAATAAGTTATCTGTATTTATAGTGTTTTTAACCAGAGTCTGCACCATGAGTGTAAGTATTCTGATCCATAGTCTCGACATGGTTGCTCATGCGAATACCGTGGTTTGCAAGATCATCACTATATGTATCATCTGACATTCTTGGTGAGTTGACATGCATAGCTTTGTCGATCCGCGCGTAATTTAGCATAAACACTTCAGCCGGCATATCTGCAAACTTAGCAGCAGTTGCAGCAAGACTAATGTATTCAATACGCGAATCTGAATCTCCGTCGTCTGGCAATTTGCCTATAAGCTCGCTCAATCCAAACGGCGCAGCAAGCGTAGCAGCACCAACTATAGTTAAAGGTGGCGGAGGTGCCGGAACACTTTCTGGCATTGCATTAAGCAGAGAGTTAGTGGACGGTAGCTCAAGAACAACCTGTCCACCTAAAAAAAATCCAGCCGGGTGCACAAACTTTTTATATAGTTCTCGCCAGCCACTGATAGGAATCGATGACTTAATAAGAACAGAGAAGATTTGATATAGTGCACCGTTCTGGATAAAACGTAATGATTCTGTACCAATTTGTGATTCACCTACAATAAATAGGTTATCTTTCGGGTGTTCGATCTGTATGTCTTCTGCAAAGAAAGCTCGGAAAAATCCTTCGGCCGAGTACTTTGTACCTTTAACTCGATAAAACTGGGCAAAGTTGCGAAGCACTTCACGCGGATCTGAAAAGTATCCACTGTTTGCACCATCAGCAATCATGCCAAACAAATATTCTAAGTTGTCAAGTGAGGTTCGCTCAATATCAAATACTGATTGAAGATCACGTATAACTGATAATGTATCGTCTTCTTCGGCATTGTTGTAGTATCCTTCAAGGAAAGATATCAACATAGGATAATCATCAGTAAAGTGCTCAGGCAATACTGATTTGACCTGATACTTTCTTAGATTAACGTCAACGCGATTAAGATCTATTTGTGCATTTGCCATTTTAAGAACCGAGTGTTGAAATTACGCCTACGCCCGAACCAAGAGCAATATCAGTCTGTTGTCTATCAATTGCGCCTGATGCAAATGATGGGCCTTGGTCAATATCAAGAATATAGCTTCGCAATGGTCTAACAGTCGATTGATTAGATGGTAGAGCTGTCACTTTAAGAAAGTCAACGCCTGCAGTAATCGATGAAGGCGCAAAGCCTGTAATAGTAACTTTACCTTGCAAGTTATCAAACGATCCTATATTATCTACTTCAATTTCGCCGGTCGAACTAATAATCTGCAGTTTAGTGCCATTCAATTTATTTTTGATTGTACAAACTTTACCATTAAATCGAAAGGTTGAAGTCGAGACAACATGCTGTGTAGCGCTTGGCGCAGCTAATTCATTTGGAAAGAATATATCATATGATGTAATAGTATTGAGTGCAGGCAAAAAGCGTTGCTGCATCGCTACTGAGACACGTGAGTTCAAGATAGCTGCACTGATGTCATCGATCTCGGCAAGAAGCTCTGACCGTCTAAATACTCCGCCAAACTTCTTTAAATTAGTGCTTACATATGAGTTTACAGTATCTGTAACTGCAGATTCAGTAGACTTAATAGTCGCGCCGGTGAGGTTTGGATCAAAATTAAATGTCACAACAAGTTCTAGAAATGTCGTAGTAGGATCTGCAAATTCTGTGTCGATCGATATAATTGATAGGTTATCAGTAACATCAGCAACGATCTTATCTTTAATAGCAACCTTTGCAGCATCTGATGTGTTATCTGCAAATACTAATGAAACAAAAACCTTACCATATTCGGCCGGCGTATTATCTTCTCCGCCCCATGCAATGGCGTCTAATACAGCCGTGAAGTTACTTTGAATAGTAGCACGATAGTCGTCTGCAGTAACAAGCCGTTGCTGTGCCGCAAAGGCAATAGGCGCGTTTTGTCGAATAGATTCAATACTTTGTTTTGCTGCGCCCATTGCAGAGTTTGATACTGTTGTTGTAGCAAGAGGATAGCTGCTACCATTTATGTTCACACCACTTGAAGCAGTGAACGTTACCGCACCGTTTGCTTCTCCGCCTAGGCATGAGAGGTATGAAACAACAATTTTGTTACCAGCAACTGGCGCTGCACCAAACGATATGCCGTCACCAAAGTTAAGTTCATAATAACCATTAGGCGCTTCTGACATTGCATAATATCTTGATTTTGCAGTAACTGTAACAGCCGATGTAATAGGTGTATATGCATTAAATGCAGTACCATTTGGTGCGTCAAACACATTGACCGCTGCAGTTGATGTGTCAATTGTGTCATCCGGAATAACATACAATTGTCGCTCACCGACTTCGCCAACATAAAATGTCTTAGTTTTCTGCGTGCCTTCATAGATAGGAATAGTAGTTGTACCTACTTTACTTAAAAACTGATAGAGACCAAATCCGTTATCAGTAGCCGCATAGTCCTCGATCGTTTGATAAGTGTATGTGACATCGCCGACCGAAGCAGTAAATGTAGTTCCGGCACCAAGCACAACTGACGTGGGCCTATTTGCAACGCCGTTTAGATTAAGTGAGAGAGTAACCTCGGCCCGACTAGCTGTCCTGCTTCGTGGTTCATATCCCAGTGTAGCAGCATGGGATACAACAGATGATCTTAATTGTGCAGTCGAGAGGAACGACTCATTTAATGCAAAGTTAGCAGTTAGTGCATTAAAGTGTGTGTTATATGCCAATACGTCTAAAACATTAGACAGCCCAGATGCTTCAAAGTTATAATCTGAGAATTCAGTGTTCTGAGCAAAATAAGTTTTAAGTTTAGACTTAATATCGTCAAAGTCTAATTTGGATGTTGCTACTGTAGTTGCCATATTATCTTAGCCTTGATAGAGATGTTTCAAGTGTTATTACTTCTGATGTATTAATCACACCAAATTTAACACGCACATCAAGTGAATTGCGATCTGGGTTTGCCTGCACATCGATGTTAGCGATTACTGCTCGCGGTTCAAATGCTTTGATTGCAGCACGTATATTAATTTCGGCGTTAAATGCAGTAAGCTCATCCATTGGTTCAAACAGAATATCACCAAGTCCGCCGCCAAATGATTTTTTAAATGGCTTTTCATTTAAGCCTGTCATAATAAGGTTCTTGACAGCTTGCTTTACTGCTGCAGCATCATTTTTCCTATATATGTCACCATCAGGCCGTGCCACAAACGATAGATCTAAATCTTTGTAGTCTTTTGTTCGTGTTGTAATGAGAGTTTGGGCTCCGAGTTGCCCGTCCTCTGCTGCAAATGCACGTGAAGTTGCCATGATACTACTCTAATTAGTTTAAACTATTTATATGTCTTTTAACCAAGTATTTCTACTAACTCGCCTGAAGACTGCAAGTTACCGTTAAAACGTGTTTCTAATTGCTTTTTAAATGTAGCGGTAAAGGTAGAAGATATTATAGGCATCTGCAATATGACATGACACTCAAGACTTCCGTCTGGATTAAACTTATCATAGTCCATAATAATTTTGTCATATAGTAATGAATCTTTCCAGTAGACCGCAAGATCAAACATTGCGGCATGATCTGGCACTCCGTTCTTATCGATCAACTGATACACCACGACCTGTCCTTTTGTGGCAAGATCATTTAAGCCGCCAGATACAAGTGTTTCATCTGCTGCCTTACGATATAGTCCTTCGACCACAATTAATCGATATGCTCTAAACTGACCTTGACTGCGGTTAACAGTCGACATAGCCTCGGCCTGCAAGTAAAACTGCCTTGCTATCTGTAATTTGTCTGCTGCATTTGTTACATGATTAAGATTAGTAAACTCACCAGACGCGCCAAGAAACTTACCCATCGTTACGCCTTTAGACAATTTAGTTGCAGGCGTAATCGCAATAGCATTGTTAGGATTATAAGTCGGATCTGGGATGACTGTCTTGATGCCAGGATTAGGAACAAAGCGTTGTATTGTCTCAGGGGATTGTGCCATTATTGAACACCTATGTGTCTATGATTTTCTTGAGGAGTATATTCAGGACCTACTGTTCGGCCGACCTTTCCAGGCGTAGCTTTTGTATAGTCGCCTGCAATTTTACCTTCGGCCACTTGCACTGCCATAAAATCTGTATTGTTAAGCGTACCATTGTCACGCATCTTAGATCGAGCTTCTGATGTAGTCAATTGACGCGATGCAATACCTCCGGTGGATCCAGTTCTATCGATTGCGCCAAGCAAATCTCCGTTCGGATCTACAAGCACTTTCTGGATACCATACGAAGACTTCTGATAGGCCTGCATCAACTCTCCGTCAGGCAATGCAGTATGTCCTGTGTCGTGTGCAAGTATGTCTGTATCGATAGCATTGTTTGTGATGGGTGCGCCAGGTGAACCTACATTACCACCTGATCCTGGACCTGTATCTGGGTCAGAATACAACTGATGTCTGGACTGCCGTGCTTCTTCTGCAACGCCGTCAAGATCGCCATGAAATGTCGGGCTTGTCACGCTGTTACTTGCTACAATATCACCAGTCACTTCGACACGTGTTGCTGTAATTGTATCAACCGCAAGGGTGCCGGCCGTACCTGGACTACCGTCGCCTAGCCATACTGTATTACCGATATGTGCATTGTAAGAATATAGTGTTACGTTCTTACCGCCAAATGTTCCTTTGTCGCCAAAGACAGATAACTCGTTAGCCGCAATATTAGTGTCAGGGCTTGTTAAGTTCTGCCGAACCTCAGACGTCATTCGCATTTCGTCACTTGAGAATAGATTACATGCTCCTTCGACCGATGTCGCCCATGCACCTTTCACTGCAGCAGTAAACCCGCCAAGATACGTATCGACTACGCCTTTTGCAACTGTCGTAAATTTGCCGCCCTTTACAATCAGGCCATCGTTCTTCTCGATGTTATATCGACGCGCGCCATCGATCTCGGCTCGTTCATCTCCGGCAATAAATTTATTGTAGTTGCCTGCGACATTTAAGTTGTAATCACCGGTCACATCTACATTTAGATTACCTTGATGTGTCATATGCGTATTGCCTTCAACAACTATATGTGCGTCGTCTGCAGCTGAGATTAAAAGATCTTTGCCACTCGATATGTACACAGTGCCGTCTGGCTTGATCTCGATACCCGATCCACTCTTATGATGAATCAACATCCGCTCGTTGCCAATTGTATCGTCCATCTCGATAATATGTCCACCCGGAGTTTCTATAACTTGGTTGTGTGGATAGGTCGATGCCGTCGCACTATTGTACTGCCCGGCTGCCTTGGCGTCTCGTATAATCTTATCTTGATACACGTCTTCTTTTTGCAGCGTGGGTATGCCGCCATTTGTAGTAAGATCATTGCGCTTAGTACCAAGCGACGCCATGTTGAGTGAAGACTTATAGAAGTAATCTGCTCGAGGATACAGACCAGAAGGATCTTGAAATCCTGTCGGAAATACATTTTGTTTCTCGGCACTCTTGCCGCTTTTTAAGATCCGGTCTTCAAGTTCGTCATTTTCTGTTGTCATGCTGTTGATGTCCCTCTTGCTGACGCGATCTCTGCAACGGTCAACGGTTGTGTAGTTCCGCCTGTAATATTAGTTTTATTAAACTTATTCTTCACATACTGCGGCACGCTAAATCCAGGATCAATTTTGCCACGTGGATCTGTATCGCTATGGCCAAAGGCCTGTCCGCCTGGATATACTATGTAAAACGCGCCAAGAAATAACTCAAGCGCATTCATTTGAGCCGCATTAATTGATTCAGCCCCTACTAATTTTTCATATCCGGCCGTACCAGAAAGGCAAGTGTAACCGCCGACAAGCGATATGCCTATTGATTTATTGTTGTGTCCATTTGCTTTGGCATGCGCGCCTGTTCTGTTAATAGGTCTACCGCGCTGTATTCTACCATCGCGCCGGATAAGGTAGTGATAACCCATACCACTGAAGCCTCGAGCCAAATGCATGTTGTGTATATCTTGTGAGCTGTGATCTTGATCGAGAAACGAAGCAGTCCAGTGAACAACTACTTCTGTTATCTCACGTGTAGGACTTCGTAAATCTGCTTCAAGTTCTTCGACACCTGATATAAATGTAAATTCATAGGGCGAAGACGAACTTCCGCCGCCCCCGCCACCAGTCGAGCCGGTCGAGGCGGTATTGGCTGGCGGCCTATACTGTGATGTTGGTGTTTGCACACCGTCCCAGCCCTGCGCATTTGATCCTATCTCAAAATCAGGTAACTGTTGTGATTGTGATCCTAAGACTTGATTATAGTCTACACGATCTGACAACTTAGTGCTCAGATCACCTATGCCTGATTCTATTTGTGAAATAGGTAATGACGACACGCCTGCTACTGTAGCAATAGCCTGAGTAAAATCTCCTGTTTCAATAAGACGGGCGATCGAATTCATCTCTGCAGTTTTAAGTTTGCCTTGTGTAAGGGTAGATATCACCTGCACGATCGGCGTATCAATAGCATCAACAATGTTTTGTAGGGTCGAGCTAAGTGCAGTGCCAATACTAAGATTAGCCCTTACATTAAACTCTGCAATTACTGGACCAAGCGTTTGGCCAATTGCTTGTGAAAAGGCTTGTTGCACAAATGCTTGCGCAGATGCACCTTGCACTGCAGATACTGCAGCAAGCAATTGGCTGACAGGTTTACCAGTTGCAGTGCCAAGTAAGCGTTGTATAGCCTGTCCGCCTGAACCTGAGAAATAACTTTGTAAAAATGGTGCAGTGGCCGGACTTCCGTTAGTTAACACAGCAAGGGCGCCTGCAGTCGTCAGCACATCTGTAAATTGACTATGTTGTGCATCACCTCCAGAAAACAATCCTGATATATCTGTGATAAGAGAATCGACTAATCCTGGTACAGTACCGGTCAACGCTGTTGTGACTGTGCCAAATATATTATCGCCAAACTGTCCAGGATAATCTTCGCCTGCCGTAAGTGCTTGGATGCCATTTAGTACTTCCCCTTGGACCGCGCCAAGCTTAGATGTGAGCTGCACGTTATATTCGCCAGTAACCTGGTTTGCTACGTCAATAAGTGGAGTAGACGGAAACCTCTGCTCAAATGTAGATAATGTATTGTTTAGTTTTGTAAATGATACCATAATCTAGCTCCAGTTCTTAATAGCTTTGGCACTAGCCGGAATACCATCACGCACGCCAATGCCGGCCGGTTTTCTTCCGTACCAAGGACCCCAGCCGCCGGTTGCAACCTTGTCAAGAGCATATCGCACTTGGTTTGTTACACCGTCACGCGTATTGTCATTTCTCAAATCGCGATTAGTCGCTGATTCATAATCATTACCCATGCCACCACCTACATATAATTGAAATGGTCCGTATGACGCTTCACGCCCGCCGCGCTTGAGTTGGTTGCCGGCTGTCACACTTGATTGATATATGCCTCCACCTTCGGCCTTCCATAGGCGCACTGCAATATTAGGATCTATGCCTCGAAGATTTGACTCTTGTCGGATTTGTTGCTCGATCCATGCATTTGACACATCAGAAGGATATTGTGGAATACCTGTGTTAGATGTAGTGCTGCGAGATGATCCGGCAGTATTGTAATTAACACTATTCTCACGCGCTGTGGCCGGATCTGTTTGATCTACACCATAACCAATGTCTCTATTCTGTGATGCGACTAGCTGCTGTTCAGACGGTATTTCAATGCGTGGCACTACTCCTAAGACAAGAGGCAATTGGCTTTCGGCGCCGTCCATAAAAAACCCTACGACCTGCGCACCCGGTAAAATCTGCGGCATTGCGCCTATACCAGATGTGCCGCCAGATGTTGTTGGTTGCATGACACTTGCCCAAGGTAGTTGTGAGTTCTGGATCGCATCATGATTACGATTATGTATTCCAAAAATACGTACCTGCACGCGCCCTAATTGTAAAGGATCAAGGTTATTCACCACAATCCCAACAAACCATCTAAATGAATCACCATAATGCTGCATTAACTTACGCCTGTATTGCCTTTATAGTTTGTAATCTTAATGAGGCTCATCTTTATTTTATAAGATTCTTTACCCATTATGTGATTACAACCATATACTAAATAATCGCCTGACCGCTTTTGATCTATATTTGGTTCACCTTTGGTGGCTTGTTCGTTTGCCATAGTCAATATCGAAATCATGTTACCTACAGTACGATGATCGCCCTGCGGGAAAAATTGTCTGCCGGCAACAAGTATTTGGACTGGCGATTTTTTAGCTAAATTTCGAAATGATTTACTAATAGCCTTTGCGCTTTGCCGTGCAGTAGTGCCTTCCTCATATATATTGCCTACACCAGCCTCATATATTGATGTAGTAGCGATCTGAGTAATGCGCTGTGATCTATATTCATTTGCACTCTTGTTATTAAATGTAGTCTGTGTATCAAATATAGGTGCTGCATTTGCCGGTAAGACCTGTTTAAACACTTTGCCAATATCATATGCAAATGCCTGCTCGATTGCTGCAGTAGTATCCACATATTCGTACTGTGCACCAATGTCTCCGTTCATGATAAGCCGCAGTGCATTTTCGCTAGACCGTATTTCCATCTCTTCGATGTTAAGTGCTAATGCATCACCAGTAGCTTCGGACGTCGAAACTGCAGCGGCCGATCGCAGCAACGGATTTTCCGCGTTAATAGAAGACTGCGTTATGAGAGAATATAGATCAAAGAATCTAAGATCATTATCACTCAATGACGCATAGCAATAACAAGGCATGCCGTTTGTACCTGTAGCACGTCTGGTCATGGTGTCAATTACTTGATATGGCGACTTGTTCGGAACAATATAGCGCATGCTATTTTGCAATTCTTTTGCCTGACTAAAAAATCCATCGGCATTAGGGTTATTTGATTCTGCAGTCGTACCACCGCGGTTGAGAGTTTTATTTGCGCCAAAGTTATCTTGCAGCACATGTGCAATAATCTCTGAAGGTCTGCCTTCGTAGACTTTGTTCACATTAATGAGCGAAGATATATAGGCATCGATATCAATAAGAGCAAGAGCTACTGCATCGCTTGTGTCAGTTGCCGGCGTAATACCTGTAACTTGTCGTATTGCAAATTCTTTTTTTATCTTAAAATCAGTCTGATGCATGGCAACGACAATCGTAACTTTCTCTGTGCCATTGAAATCAATTGCCTCAACAACCCTTGCGTCATCAAGAAACGTCAGTGCGCCAGTGATATATGTACGTTCCATATGTTCGTACAACTCGATCTCAATGACGGCCGCTGTAACGTCAAACTCATGTTCATTTCGGCCATGAGATATTATAACGCTCTCAAGCTTATACTCGGTAGGACTACTTGGTGAATATTCCATTAGCTAAGTTCTTCTCGAAAGGCCTTAGTAATTTGTCCTACTTGTGCAGGTTTGATTACTCGTATAGCTTTAAGACTGTCGTTCTGCTTACGATAAAACTCTAGGTTGGTCACAGGTGTATAGGATGCCGGTACGATGCCACTATGAGGATCGATATCAACTTGTGTCAGTGTCTCATCAATATAATGTTTAGTTGCGTTAGCCTGATCTATCGAGTTTGTCAATCTAATAGACTCGACGATTTCTCCGACCTGCGATGTGATAACTTCACTATTATTAAATGTGCCTGATAGCGTGCTTGCATCGATGACCAATTGCCCCAGATCCAAATTGCGTTTTAAAATCTTGCCGGTCGAACCTGTGCTTGATCCTGAAACTATTTGGCCGACCTTAAACTTGCCAGTGAGTTCTGCAGTTGTGGTAAGTACTCGATGTGGCAGGTCTGCTGCAGCGCGCTCTTTTAGCTGCAGTTCTGTTAATGGCCAGCCTTGTTCACGGATGTTGTCGTTCATCAAGAAAAACGTCCAATAATAATCAGGCGTATTATACAATTGCGTCGATACCTGATCTGGCCTATCGCCTTCTTGGATGTTATGCTTTGTATAAAACGCAACTAAATTCTTGACGTTATCAATAATTTCAACATATGCAGATATGTTCTGCACACCAATATCAGGTAGATTATTCCCAAACGAATAGCCTGTGACCGGAAAGTCTTTAAAATAAGTGCTCATTAGAACGGTACCTCGTCATATGTCGAACCTTCATATTCTACTTGTTTCTGAAGGAAGGTTTCCCACCACTCTTTGTTATTACCGCCAAGTGGGTCTAGATCGTAGGTTATGTCTGCCTTTGACATTGTTCTGTATTCTACAAACGACAGATTCAAGTCAACTTCACTGAACGATCCGTCTTTATAAAAACTCTGTGATGTGCCATTATATGTTGTACTAACATTTTTTAGATATGATGGCAGCAACTTTTGGCCGATCTGGTTGCCATTATATAGCATTTGCATCGCAAACGGATTAGGGAATTTATAACCTACCGATATGCCGCCAAGATTAATATTTTCTGGATATAGCTCAGATCTAAAATACTTGATGATTTTTACTATTTCATCTGCTTCTGCTTTGTTGCGTGGTAAGAATTTAAATGAAAACGAATGTTCACGATGGTTAACTGTTTTAAAGGTGGCGCGGGTGTTTGGATTAGTAGTTGTTCTAAGAGCATTGCTCACGACGTTACCTGCAGCATCACCAGGAACAGCGCTTGCCAGTTTAGCTGCCAGTGCAGAGCCAACATCCTTATTTCCCTTTGCTGCAGCGATCATACGATCGATCCCGCCTTCATTGCCAAACCCTGTTACAGCTGCAGCTGTTGCCATTACTTGATTAGCAGCACCTTCGGCATCGTTAAAAGCTTTAAGACCAGCAACACCACTTGCACCAAGCTGTGCATTTTCAAAGTTAACACCATCCTGAAACTGCAGTGCGGCAGGCATGTACAGCATACACGAGTCGCCTTCAAGGCCGTACTGTGCATTGAGATTTGATACAAGGTTATTCAATAGTGTGTCAACCCAGTTATTGAATATGTTACCTGAAGATTGCCGGCGGTTGGCCTGTACAAATTCCATTTGAGTTGGATCTGATACTAGCGTTCTAAATAATATCTTAGCTTTATAGTCATCTTGATCGCTGAGTGGAAATCTATAACTTTTGCCCATGTGAATTTCCTGATAAATACTGTAAATTGTTTTAACTATTTATAGGTAATTTAGTGGCTTACTCTGGTAAATACGTAGTGAAAAATCCTGCTAAGTACAAAGGCGACTCTTTAAATGTAGTATATCGATCGCTCTGGGAGAAATATTGCTTCAAGTGGTGTGACACAAATAAAGACGTCAAATCATGGAGCAGCGAAGAAGTTGTTGTTCCGTATTACTATGATATCGATAAAAAATATCATCGATACTTTGTTGATCTTAAGGTTACTTATGGCAACGGTAAGACATGGCTAATCGAGATTAAACCTGAGAAAGAGACGCAACCACCAAAGGGTGACAAGCGTACAAAGCGATACCTGCAAGAAGGTATGACATATGTTAAGAATATGAACAAGTGGGAGGCCGCAAATAAGTATGCGCTTGACCGCAAGTGGGAGTTTCACATATGGACAGAGAAAACCCTACAAGAAATGGGTTTAATGTCAAAACCGCTCAAGAAATTAAAACCTTTGCCTAAGCCGAAAAAAACTCCGAGAAAAAAGCATAAATAGAGTTTATGAGCAATATATTTCAAAACCTAGAATACGAAGCCTTTAGAGCTGGCATAACCCCACGGTCAAAAGAATCAATCAAATGGTTCCGCCAAAAAGCGCAAGCCATGGGAAAAGTTAGTCGAAAAGCACTGATGAACGAAGAGCCTGTGAAATTAAAAGGTCGCAGCGCCGTCGGCAATATGTACATGTATTTCTACGACCCAAAGGGTAAAGATACATTGCCGTTTTATGATAGCTTCCCGTTGACCATTGTCATTGGTCCGGCGAAAGGCGGTTTTATGGGGTTGAACTTGCATTATCTTCCGCCGATCCTTCGAGCACGTATGCTTGATGCACTGATGGATATTACAAGCAATAGTAAGTACGACGAGACAACTAAGTTCCAGGTATCATATAACCTGTTGCAGTCTACCTCAAAACTCAAGTATTATAAACCATGTGTCAAACATTATTTAACTGCACATGTAAGAAGTAAGTTTGCATACGTGCCTCCGCCCGAGTGGGAGATCGCTACGTTCCTGCCGACTGCAGACTTCCAAAAACAAAATAAGGCTTCGGTCTATAAAATTTCACGGAGCATGATTTAATGTCATTTTCAATAGACGAATTTAAAGGTGCAGTCAGCAAGGGTATTGCTGTACCAAACATGTTTCGCGTGTATTTGCCGTCGCTTCCTGGTATTGTTACTACGCGCCAGCTAAACCTATTGTGCAAAGATGTAGTGCTTCCTGGTCGTCAGATCTTGACTAACGAACGCGTCATTGGCATGAAGCAGGTGAAGCAGGCATATGGTTATGCACAAGAAGACGTGTCAATGACTTTTTATGTGACTAATGACTATGCACTTAAAGAATATTTTGAGGCGTGGCAAGATCTTATCATAACAGATAAAGAATTAAATTACCCAGATGAATATGGCTATGAAGTACGTATCGAGCAACTTGAAAAGGGCGCTGCTCTTGACTTGCCTTTAGATATTAACTTTAGTTTATTTGGTTTAAATATTGATATTGATATAGATTTATTTAAGTCGTCCAAGTCGATATATACATGTATATTAGACAAAGCATTTCCTACATCTATGAATGCTATCCAACTAAATAGTGATGCAAATGGCATCGTTGAATTGAACGTACAATTGTCCTATAAGGACTGGAGATCAGTATAAAATGGCTTTACCTAAGTTAAACGCAGTACCAAAGTACGACATTGTCGTACCGTCAACACAGCAAGCTGTCCGCTTTCGGCCGTATCTTGTAAAAGAAGAAAAAGTCTTGATGCTCGCAATGGAGTCTCAGGATCAGAAACAATCGTTAAATGCAATTGTAGACACAATTGTCGCATGCGTCAGCGAAGACATTGAGCGCAATAAGCTTACTACATTTGATGTTGAATATATGTTCACACAGATTAGATCTAAGTCTGTGGGTGAAACATCTAAGGTGTCTATCAAATGCAAAGAGTGCGATCACTCAAACGAAGTTGTGATTCCGCTCGAGTCAATTAAAATCAATATGCCTGATAATATTGTCACGCTAATCGAGCTGACACCTGAAATTTCGGTACAACTCAAATGGCCGACATATTCTGATTTAGGCAACCTTGATATGAGCGAAGGTGCAAGTCAAGTTAAGCAGACCTTTGAAATGATTTCTAAATGCATCGATTCAGTTCTTACTGGTGATGAACGCATTAGTATGAAAGATGAACCAAAAGAAGAAGTCATGGACTTCATTGAATCGCTTACATCTGAACAGTTTGATAAGATCCGTGAGTTTGTTGAACAAATGCCTAAACTAAAGCATGATGTGGAGTTTACATGCACGTCGTGTAGCGAAGCAAATAAAATTACCTTGGAGGGTATGAACGATTTTTTCTAATAGCCCTTTCCCACGAATCTCTGATCGGATACTTTAAGACTAATTTCTCTTTGATGCAACATCATCATTACTCATTAACCGAAATAGAAGAGATGATACCATGGGAGAGGGAAGTATATTTAACAATGCTCATTGAACATATAAAAGAAGAAAATGAACGAGCCAAGGAACAGCAAAGTAAAAGATAATGGCTGAAAAAACAACACTGTCTGAAATAAAACACGAAATTGCAAAAGGCAATACAGCGCAGTCAAATACGACTGATGCTCTCCTTACGCTCAACGCTACATTTGTTAGGCAGTTTAAGTTAGAGGCAGATGGTTCCGGCGATAGTCTTGAAGATAAGCTAGAAGGTGCTAAAACCCCTAAGCTCGAACAAAAACCTATGACCGGCTTTAAACCATTAGACGATGCCGGCGCTAATATTAATGCCGTGTTTGCTAGGCTTGCTAATTTAGGCAAGCTTGTCGCAGGCTTTACAGCAGGCCTTGCTGCTGTTGCCGGGGCTTTTGCAGGCATGCGCGGGTGGGAACTTCCTGTTTTAAAACGAATTAGCAATATTAAGTTTGACAATCTTTTCCCAGAGTCATTATCCAAAACCCTTCAACAGAAATTTTTAAATGTTCGGGCACGTGTTTTAAGGTTCTTTAACATGAGTGCTGTTCTTCCTAAGGGAGAGGATGGCAAACAGATCAAATCTATTGGCGGGCAAATAGCTAATGCATTTAAGAATGCCAAGGCAAGCATACTCAAAGGATTTGGTATCGGCGCTGATGGAAAGCTTATTGCTTTGCAGGGCGAAGATGGCAAATTCAAGTCTCCGAAGATCGGTCGGTTCCTTATCCAGATGAGATCGCTGTTTAGTCCTATCACTAAAGTTGGGGCTGCGATTGGTGAATTCTTTACGAGTGGTTTTGGATCAAAGATAGTTACCTTTATGAAGGGTGGCGCAACAAAACTTTTAGCAGTATTTGGTAAAATACTTTGGCCTATCGGTGTTCTGGTGTCAGCCTTTAAAGGTGTCACAGCCTTTATGGATACTGAAGGAACGTTTTATGAAAAGTTTACGGCCGGTATTAGTACTGCACTTGCTGACTTCGTTGGTGCTCCGCTAAACCTTTTAAAAGATCTGATTGCATGGGGTCTAAAGAAGCTTGGCTTTGATGAAGGCGCCGAATGGCTGGAAGGCGTTGACTTTGTTAAACCAATAAAAGATATGATTACTAGTGTCATGGAATGGTTTGGTACGCTGTTTACAGATCCTGTAACAGCATTAAAGCAATTATGGACTGGTGCACTTAACCTATTAGTTGCAGGTGCAACAACACTGACAGATATATACTTCTATCCAATCAATAAAGTAATAGAGTGGATTGGTTCTATGTTCAGTTGGAAAACGACTGACGAAGAAGGTAACCAATTTAAGCTACAGACATTTATAGGAGATGCAATCTCTGATGTTGTGACATGGGTTAAAGGGGTGTTTGCAAATCCGGTTGAGTCTTTAAAGGCATTATGGACAACACTTCTTGATGGCGTGGCCAGCATAGGTGCGTGGATATATGATAATGCTATAAAACCTGTATTTGATTATTTCACCGGTATATTCAAGTGGTCTGTAGACGGTGTAACAAAGGTTACTGATAGCATCGCAACTATAGTAGGTGATATGGTAACCGGTGCATGGGATTATGTCAAAAAGCTATTTGTATTTGATGAGGGTATCGAAGGCATCATTGCGTCACTAATCAATGTGACGACAATCGTACCTAACCTTGTCAAGGATGCGATATTAGGCATTACATCATGGCTAGCCGGAAAATTAGGATTTAGTGAAGAAGCCGAAGAGCTTGCTGAATGGAAAGACTACAGCATAGGCGCACTTGCCGTACTAGCATTTAAAAATGTCAAAGAGTGGCTTAAGGGTAAGTTTAGTGGTGAGATTAATCTAGGCGGACTGTCATTTAGCCTGACTGATATAGTCACGGCTCTTAGTGACAACATTGGCCTGATGAAGGATATCTTAGTATCACAGATCTCATACAGTGTTAAAAGGTTGGTTAACGGATTTAAGATAAGCTTCGAAAGGGCTGCTAACTTCATAGCAAATCTTGGTGATGAACTATACTTAATGATATCTGAGAATTTCAGATTTAAACTTCCTGAAATTAATATTCCTGAAACATTTCTTACACCGGCGTTTAATCTTATTCCAGCAATTGATGTAGGCGTAGGCGATGCATCAACAAGAACTGCGGCCAGAGATCGGATTGCAGGTAGGGATCTCGCCAGTGAAAATAAAATTAGTGCGCTGCAGAAAGAAACTGGCAATGAGTTATCAAATGTTCAGGCATTGCAAGCACAGCTGGCTAGTAATATAAGCCAAGTAATAAACGTCGCGCCGGTTACCGCAAATACAAGCAATAACAACGTCCAGTCACAAACAATAAATGGAGCCACTTCTTCAAGCGACTCCATGTTTGATCTTGTCGGTGCTGGTCCTGGTTAGTCGTCTTGAGCCAATTTAGCAAAATACGACATTGTATCGTCGTCGCTTGAAAGCTCACCAACAGACTCGGCAGTCATAGGCTGATTTGCCATTGGATCAGGTGCAGGCTCATTCATCTGAGCTGCCTGAGCAATTGACTGCGCGCCAGCATCTACTGATTCACCAAGCACTCGCTGCAGTTTAGCTTGTAGCTCAGAGTATGTTTTGTAGTTAGCCGGATCTTCAAACTCACCAAGATTATACATTCCGTTATACAAAGACTCAAGTTTTGTATCGTCATCAGAAATAGCTTTTGGTGAAGCAAATTCTGATTTGTCATAGTTACGATAACCTTCGACATTACGGATTTTGAGTTTAAAGTCTGCACCTTCCCACATATCAAATGGATTTGTAGGAGTTTCGTCTGCAAACTCTGGTTGCATCATATCCATGATTTTGTCATGGATTTTCTTGCCATATTGATAGAGCATGATTTTACCTTCACGCTCAGGATTAGCAGGATCGGATACAACAAGAACATTTGACACATAGTGTAGCCGCCGCTTCTGCATGCGTGCAGTAGCTTTATCTTCTTCGATGCCTGTGTTCCATAGTTTAGAATTAAGTTCACCAACAGGATCTGCTTGGCCGATAGATGTAAGAGAACGTTCGATGTACCATTGGCCAGTTGGGCCTTTGAAACCGTGATCCCAGTACCGTGCCCAAGGTAGTTCTTGACCTTCGCCGGCAGGAAGGAAACGAAGAATAGCGTAACCGTTGCCGGCCTTATCTACTGTTGGTTTCCATACACGATCATCTCCGTAGCTTTTCTTTTCGCCACCACCGCCTGCAGACTCGGCTGCTTGGATGAGTTTAGAGATGTTAGATTTATTACGTTTTAGATTTGCAAAAGACATATGTATGTTTCCTTATTTGCTGTAGTATTGACTGAATTATTATACCACGTTCATGCGTCGCAGTACACCCTTATATATACGTTTATTCAAAAACAATTACGTCACCATCGGAATAAACGCTGGTCATTTCTTCGTATTGGACCTTATCGATAGAGACGCTTTGACAAGCACCCACTGTACTACATGGATAACCTATCTTTTCAAAGTTTTGCATCTTTAACTGATTAACAAAGTTAATCCGCCTTTGTGATTGCCAAACTTCTAATACTGTTTGTTCTTTTAAATTGCCAAGCACAAGATCCTGATTATCATCAAGGCAACATGCATAGTAATCACCATTTGGTGCTATGTACATCACTTCTTGTATCACTGATATGAGCGGGCATTTTAAATCGGGTTGTGACTCATATTCTCCGGATTTAAATTTAGATCTTTCGGCCCATAAGCCTGATTCACTATGCCTGACTAGCGTGAGCGAATCATATATGTGTTCACCCAATTCGTCTTTAAGCATTTGTGTCACAAGCTCGTGAGAGCTAAATGGCACTGATGTTCCTGGTTTTACTTGAGCAGGATTTTTATTAAATACAGTGAACACTGTAGCAGTATATTCAAAGGCAGGCATTACATTAATCGCAAAATCCATTTCAGGATAATGTTTGGCGCGCAACTCTAAAAAATGTTTTAGATTTTTCATCACTGATTTGAGTGGAATACCTTTCACTGCACCGTATGAATCTTGATTGTGCCCATCAACGTTGACTTGAATTGAATAGAAAAGTTTTTCCTTTACTAAGATCTCTGCAACCTTTTTAGACATGAGTCCAAAATTACTTAGCATATCAACTTCGGTGTTTGGCAATTTCTTTTTTATGTATCGTAGAATTTCAATAAAATCTTTATGATATAGTGCCTCACCATTCTCACTCATATGCATATTTTTAATCTCATACGGAAATGCCGGATCAGAAATCTCATCAACGATCTTAAAGACCAAATCTTTATCCATGTCAAATTGCAATTTGGTGCCCCGAGAACTAGGACACCAAATACATGTTGCATTACATCTGTTAGATAAGATAAAATTTATATTGCGCAGCGGCTTCATTCAAATGTTAACTCATTTCCACGAGGCAGATAATTGAGTTTCATCGCCTCGGCTTCAATCTTATCCTTAATAGGAGCAGATATAAATTTGCGTACATCTTCAGGATCGATACCTTGCTTTTCACAGATATCAACGACTGCATCAATGTACGACATTTTCTTTTTAATAACAGAGTTCTCGATTAACACCGAGAACTTGCTTTTAGTTAAAAATTGTGTTTCTACCATTATACCTCGTAGTCTGACCAAACAGTGCCGATGTCTTCGTAGAAAACACCATGTGTTCTTTTCTGTGTACCGTCTTTATAGTAAGCAGGTGCGATACAGCGCCATTTGATCTTCATTTGTTGATGCTCGCCATAGAATTCATCAACGTAATCACCATCTCGTAAAAACTTTTCAAGATTACGAATATAGCCTTCATGATTAGAGACGCGCCCAGCAATGCCTTTTGTATTGGGCTCTTTGCGCATTAGCTTCTTTTCGGCTGATAGTAGGTCACGTTGTGTTGCTATCCATTTGCGAACGTTTTTAAAGTAGAACGCATCATCCTCCGGTAGAGCTAGTACCGCAGGATGAACGTTCTTATATTGTGGAGGATTCGCGGCCGCCCGTTTCTCACGAGCCTTTGCTAGTCTTTCTCCGGCGGCTTTGCGTTGCTCAGCCGACATTGGTTTTCTAGGCTTTCTGGCTTTTACAGCTTTGGTCATGTTTCACTCCATAATATATGATTAATTGTACCACGTTCACGCAAAAATGTAAACCCTAAACTTCACCTTCTAACGGAATTATTTCAACTTCGCCATCTGCTAGTTCACGATGTTTGACATATCCGTTTTCGCAAAGATAGATGATCGTATCTTCGATTGCCCTTTCGTTGTTACGGCTAAGAGCATTGCTTCCTATACCATAACCACAGACGGCGCATAGTAGTCCAGCGCCGACTGCAATTAAACCAGGATCAATTGGCAATGATCTGGCCGTCAAACTGTTCGAGGTTTTCTACGCGAAACGAGCGCCAACCCTTTGCAGTCACGTCAAAGCAAACAACCACTTCCTCATTGATCTCACGCACCTTAGTCTGTGACAGTGCATCAACCTTTGTGGCTGCTGGCATAAGCGTAGGATCAAGCGTGCATTGCATAAGTCGCTTATCACCATTTACCTTTTCAAAAAGTACTGTGTGTACGCCGCTTTCTAAAGCAGTCGTTATCGTTTGTCGATTCATTTTAATTCCAATCATTGTCAAATCGTTGAGTGTGATATTTCACCTCACCATAATATTCTTGGGCATAGCTTGATGCGTCTGTCCATTGGTTGATATTAACGTGTTCGTTTTTAGGCAAATCCATAAATGAACGAGCCTTTTTTGGAAGACGTTTAGGCAGTGCTTTTGATTTGGCTTGCACTTTCGCCAGCTTAGCTTTGCGTTCAGCAATTGTTCGAATTAAAGCTTTACGGTCAGCTAATTGTTGGTCGGTCATCATGTATCACATACTCCATTATAATTTATCATAAGTAGTTTATACCATATCTTAAAACGAATGTAAACCCCCTAAATGTAATTTTTAACTAGATAATACATTTTTTATTGCATCCATGTTCTTTCGCATTGAAAGAAGTTCTTCGTTATGCGTAAGAGTACGTGCTTCAATCATGGCAAGTCTTTTCTCGACCGCGTTAAGCTTATCGCCTATTTGCATAAGCGTAACTTGCATATGTTCGTATGTCATATCTCTTCCTTATACACTATCGTTTGATAACAGCCTTCTGGCTTTCGAAGTGCCGTTAACATTTCTGCAAACATCTCTGGCGACATTATAATAAGGTCCCAGCCAGGTTTATTTTCGTTGTATTGCCGCATATACACTTCATTTTCATCAATGAATAATGCGACATCCTCATAGCGATCGCGATCACATACAATAGTAGTGATCGTCTCATCAAATTCAATTTCGTTTGTAAACATTAGCCCCAGTCTTTATAATCACCTAATTCTTCATTATACTTATATCCAGCATAATATTCAGCAATTTCTTTTTCAGACATGTCTTCTTCTTCTACACGATGACCTTTATACGTGCCGCTGGGCCAATAGTGTGGATCCATTCTGCGACCGTAATATGAGTCGGCTGATCCTCGATCAAAAGGATCACCGTTTACAGTGTCATATTTTACACCTTCAAATTCTATTTTCATGCTACTTCAGCCTCTAACATTGCAATCAATTCTTCTTCAGAAGAGTTAACAATCATATTAGCAATTTTGACTTCACGATTAAATTCGCTCTGAGTTATTTCACTAAGATCGAGCCATGCGATGTTGTTATAAACAGCTTCGGCATTTTCTGTGTCACAGTCAAGAAGAGCTTTGATTTGATTGATATAGTACATGCTGATTCCTTTATTTATCTGATATACCTTTGTAACATAAAAAAAAGGGGATGTAAACCCCTTAATTTTATTTTGTTACGACATAAGGACTTTTATGGCTAACGCCGACATTAATGTCACAGTAGTATGCAACATCGAAATAGTCAGTCATGATATCGCTGTTGTTATACCAATTTGCGCCTTTCATAGCGGCGACTAGATCATTAAGAAAGTTCTTAACGATTCCGGTGTAATGTTTGTCAATCCAATAAGTGTTGACATTGTATTGATCTGTAAAGTCATATGGGCCTGATTTAAGGTTTACAACAAGCGTGGAGTGATGACGAACACCGACAGTGCCTTTGTAGCCATACTTATTAAGCACTTTTTTGATTTGCACAGCACGTTCTTTTTTTTCAACTTGAGTAATAAAAGCCATTATAATTTCCTCTATCTGGTTTATGATTCTTTATACCATACTACAAACGAGATGTAAACCCCCTAAATGCACTTTTTTTAAATTAATTGTAAATCAAATTCAACAAAATCTTTTTTATATTCAGATGGCAAAGCCGGATTGTAAAATACGTATGTTTTAATTCCACACGCTTTAGCCCAAGAGCTCCACGAGCATGTGCTACCAAAGTAAAACTTAGAATCTAGTACAAACTGCATTTTGCGTATCAGCGAATATGAACAATGAAATCTTCGTGATTTTCCTAAATCAACATAGTCTGGATTATTGTGCATAGTTTCGATCAATGGAGCTAGATGTGGATCTAACGATCTATGCTTCAGTCGCACTGTCCGTTCACCGCCGTCTGTACTATCTAAGTCGTCCTCATACATCCACGAGCTTGTTATCCATCGTTTCTTATTAGTTTTAGTTATCTTATGTTCCCAATCATTGGGATCCCGATGAACTGGCTTAGAATAATCATATACAGCTGCAGTCGTGTTATTATAATCTATCTGTCTAATATCGATATCATGTGTGCCAGGCACGAAATGCTTGAACGCGTCATAGCAAATTTTAATGTAATCAGGATTTGTTGCCTCTATTACTAATACATCAGGGTTTGCAAAAACCTGGAAGAGTTGAAACCAACCGCACCGTCCATCATGTGCAGTCGTTTTTGACTCCTTATCAAATCTGATATTCATTTGTCAGCAAATGTTTTAATATAGTATTTCCAAATGTGCTCTGCAATATCTTTTTGGCCGGCCGCGTTAGGATGATTGTCTAAGCCTCCAAATTTACCACCGCTGTTGTTAGCATCACCAGGTTTAACAGGGCGAATTCGCAGTTTGCAGATATCGCCTTTAGAAGATTTTAAATTCCTTCCAGTTGTCCAGTCCTGAGCATCTGAAACGAGAAATTGGTTGTTTGGAAAATGTTCTTTCCATTCCATCAAATAATCTGCGTAAGGAGTTTTTGACCATTCGACCTGCCGCCATTTATCATCCCATGATACGCGCGCGTCTATATCATCTAAGTCAGGAAAAACTCGAGCCAGTGTACTTTTAACGGAATTTACGCTGGGCAGTGTCTTTATTAAAGGATACTCTAAATATTGCGCGCCGTGACTTCTGGCCATATGGTGAGCCTGGTACATGTGCTGAGCTCCACTTATTATTAACCTTCTTTGCGCCTCAGGTTTACTAAATTTTTCTTTGTAATACCAACCTGTCAATTTAATAATTTCTTCATCGCAATGGCGCGCTTTCAACAGCTCCGTATCGCCGGTTGACAAGAATTTTTCATACCAATGAATGTCTGCTCCGATGTTTAAAAATGAACCAGTCCAAAATTCTTCGTGTCGCTGCCACTCTGTACTGCCCCAAAACACGTATTTTATTCTATCGCCATATTTGGCAAAAGCCGCGGCCATATTCTTAAATAGATAATTGTTGCCCGCTCCAGATTTGCCTGTGTTAACCAATATATGTTTTTCGCCTGTGTGGCGTTCTATGTTTTGTTTGATGTAATCGGGCCACATATCCCATCCGCCGCGCTTGTCATCAGGAATATCTTGAAGGTGTGATTCAAAGTTAGGATCAGTAAACGAATCGCCAATAGCCAAAATGATTGGTTTAGTCCTCGTATATGTAAACATCGTCATCCTCATTGTCAGTATTTTTATTGCGCGAGAAAAGTAGTCTTAAATACAGTATTTTATACTTTATCCATGTTTTCACAGTATTGCTCCCATATGTAATTGCCGATACACTCTTGGCCATATGCGTTCGGATGGCCGTCTCGTTCATTAGGATCTTTAGCCGTCCTATCTATAAACAGATGCTTTTGATCTTGCTTCATATTTTCAAATATTTTTGCATCTGGTCCAACAAAAGGCAAGCCACTAAATTGTCGTCTGTGCTTTTCTAATACATTGAAATGCGGAGATTCTAAAAATGCTTGTAATACATTGCTGGTATACCGTGCTTTCCACGAATTTGATGACGGATTCCAATCAGATTTTGGTGTTATTCCTAATGCAATAAGCTCCTTATAAAGATTGTAATCTGTCATCGGTTTTAACAGCTGCGCCCAAAATAAACTTATGCCCATACCTTCACACGTGTGTAAAATAGATGCCATGTATCCAGTATTTCTTTCTACGTTGGCTTTGATGCCTTGAGCAGTGAACAGTTCATTCTCTATATGCCACTGCCAATAATCACGCATACCAGGAGCTCTTTCATTCCAACTTTCTATTTTGGCCCAGGCCCCTTTGCGGTTTGTAAAAAAATTATGAGTATCGATATTTATCGACGCATTATCGTGTGGACCCATATATCTGTTGAATTTTGTACCTCCAACAAACACATACTTTATTCTGTCACCATACATTGATACGGCTCTAAAAAAGTCACGCTGTATGTGCTGGTTACTTTTACCGCATAATGCCAAGTTAATGCGTTCGTACCTAATGCCGTCACGTTCTTCTAATTTATTCTGCACATACGAATCCCACATCGGCCAACCGCCGCGGCGATCATCTGGCAAATGTTTTAATGTACTTAAAAAATTTGTATCTGTCCACGAACAACCTAGTACTAGCATAATAGGTTTTTTATTCAACATAATTAATTCCTTTTAAACACGATTTATTTATAAATACTTTAAGCATATATTATTTTATATTATATTACTTCTAGTGATTGGACCAGAAACATATAAGGTAGTATAAGTTTATGATCGATCCGATAACAGCAATAGGTTTAGCGTCAACTGCGTTTAAAGGCATAAAGTCCGCAATTAACGCCGGCAAAGATATACAAAGCATGGCAGGGCAACTTGGTCAGTGGGGTAAAGCTATTAGTGATTTAGACTACGCCCATACAAAGTCAGAAAATCCTCCGATGTTAAAAAAGTTGTTTGGCGCATCAAACATAGAACAAAACGCATTGGAAGTGTGGGGACATAAGCAAAAAGCAAAAGAAATGCGCGAAGAATTACGTAGTTATATCAGTGCATCATACGGACCAAGCGCCTGGGACGAAATTGTTCGTACCGAAGTTCAAATGCGTAAACAGCAAAAGGAAGCTGTATATGCTGCTCAAGAGCAAAAAGAAAAAATAATTAATATAATAATTGGCACTGCTTTGATTTTAACATTGTTCGCTATTAGTGGCGCAATTATATATTTTATTGGGGCAGAACAAGGGAAGTGGTAGCATGTGGATATTAATTTGGTTAGCATTGAATAATGCTGGTGATATGAAATACTATCATTTAGGAACACATTTAACTGAAAAAGAATGTGGAGAACAATTAGTTAAAGCCAGCATACTTGTAACTAAGAGCGGTGAATCTATTGACTGCTTGTGGATCGAAGATCCTGGAACTACAAATTAAATTTCTTACATTTTGCAATAAACGTAGTGCGTTTCAAACCTATTGCAGCGCTTGCCTTACTCTTGTTCCAATCAAATTTTATTAATGCGTCTTTGACCTTTTCATAAATTATGTTGTCAAGTTCTTCTGATAATGTAAGAGGTTCAGCCGCCGGCCAAATCCTATCAAATGTTTCGAAAAAAACATCTTCTTCTGTTTTATTATCATAATCGTCCATATGGTTATTTATACTGTCAGAAAATGGACACGCGATTATAAATAGTACCGAATGGATATAAGGAAACTATACCTATGCGTAGATATTTAATAGTCGCTGCCTTGCTTGCAGCAGCACCTACCTATGGCGAAGTGACAGATGACGCCGACGGTAAATTTGATTCTACTAGCTATGTTGAAACTGACAGCACAACTACTAATACTACAACTAGTGATATTACTACTGATAATACAAATACTAATACTAGCACCGTAACTTCGACTAACACTAATAATAACAATAATACTAATAATAGCACTGTTACTAGCACCAACACAAACAATAATACTAATACAAACAACACGACAGTGAGTTCAACTAGTGCTAATACAAATACTAATAATAATACAAATACCAATACAAATACTAATAATAGTACGGTGACTCAAACAACAAATAGCACAGTAGATCAGACAGTAGATCAAACGACAGACAGCACAATCGACCAAACTGTTAATTCTACAAGCAACATTACTTCTAATAATACTAACACTAATACCAACACTAATACCAATACTAATACTAATAACAATACTAATAATAGCACAGTAAATTCTACTAGTAGCAATACTAACAACAACAATAATAATAATACTAATGACAGCAATATAACTCAAGAAATTATTACTGCGCCGCCTTCTGCTATAGCTCCTACAATTATGGGTGGCGGAAATGATACGTGTACTGTAACTTACTCTGCTGCAGTTCAAACCCAAATATTCGGTGCGTCAGGCGGTGGGCATGTCAGAGATATGAACTGTGAACGACTAAAAAATTCAAAAACCCTCTATAATATGGGGATGAAAGTCGCAGCAGTGTCATTGATGTGTCAAGATCAATCTGTGTTTAAAGCTATGGAGATGGCCGGCACACCATGCCCGTTTAGAGGTTCTATTGGTGCAGAAGCTCAAGCTAAATGGGATAATAGTCCAGAAGAATTACCAGTAAAAGGACATCAGCCAAATGTTAAAACTAACGCTATTCTCGGCGGTGGTCTTCTTCTTTTGCTTCTCTTGCTGTAACGCTCAAGCAACAAACGGATCTACATATACCTACGACGGTGATCTGGGCCAAGATGATATCGATCAAAGTATTCTTTATGGATCTCCAGGTGATATTAATCAGATGGATGAAGGTAAAGCGTATATGGATCAGATCATAGACAACAGCCCTACAGAATTTTCAGCAACGTCAGGTTGTTTGAATGTTACAGGCGGCGACGGCTCTTGGGGAGGCCAAGCTGCGGGTGGATGTGCTAACGTTGGCTCTAACGGCAAAGGCGCGATTCGTTTTAGTAGTGGCAATACTATTGTATCTCAAACACAAGATGCTATTGCCGAGGCATTAAAGATTGCTGGCATCACGGTCGTAGGCTACAGGTATCAGTGGAAAGTTAAAAATTATAATGCCATGGACGATAGTGAGATGCAAACCGCAGCGCAAGATCCATTATATGTACGAGTTATAGTTAAAGATCCTAGCGGCAATGTGTTAGACGAAAAAGAGTTTGATTACAGTAAACCAATAAATGACTGGCAGCTCAAGTACGGCATGTATTGGTATGAACCATTTATAACTGGCGACAAAATTGACACAATTACATTAGAGGTAGAAGGTAAAGACGCTGCTGGCTCAGCAGGGTATTATGGGTCTGAGTTTAGAGAAGCCGGCATTTACAGTATTTTAGTGGTAGATCCTATCATAACACAAGATTGTACTGATCCACTTTTAGATGCCACATGCCCTGGATACGCTGATGCACTAGTAAGGCAACAAGACGAAATCATTGCACAAATTGCTGAAACAACTTCGATAGAGGTTGTGCCTGTTGAAGAAGAAGTTGCATTCATCGACGAAATAACGCAGATCACAGAAGCACCTATAGCAGAAGAACCTGTGATAGTAAGTGTTGAGACTGTTGTAGTAGAGCCGATTCAAGAGGTCATTGTAGAAGAAACTGTTGAAGTTATAACAGATGTTATAACAGAAATAACAGAAGCACCACTTGTTTCAAACGTCACGATAAACCCCCTTTCAATTGCACAAGACGCAGTAAGCGGTGCTTTGGCCCAAGCCAATATTAATATATCAAATACATTAAATCAAACTAACAATTCTGTTTTAAATTCTGAGTCTGCATTTAACGATCAACAAACAGGCAGTGATCTTTTACAAAATGATATAAGCAACAACCAATTTGGCTCAGATCAAGGAAATGGCAGTTCTTTAATCGTAGATAATTATGGCAAGATTAATACTGAATTGAGTAGTCTCAATAACGCTCAAATGATAAATAATACGAATCAGTCTGATGGCTTCGGATCAACAGCAAACGGTGCTATTGATACAGATGAAATTGTTATTGAAATTACGGTTGATTCATTTGAAATAGCTGCTTTAGACTTGGCGATAGACCAAGTATTTCAGTCGGCTTTAAATAAAAATGCAGATATTCAGATAGAACAATCTGAAGAAGAGCAAGTAAGTTTTGAAGAGCAGAATGCCGAAGAAGACGTGTTAGTTGAACAGGCATTATCTGGTGATGAGAGTGAGGATGCCCAAGCGGCATTACTTGGTTATAATCCCAAGTTTCGGGCCTATCAATCTCAGCAAATGCCTGATGGTCAATTCTATCAGTCAAAAGAGATATATGGCGGGCAAGAAAATTACGATAACCCAGCTGCTCGTTTCTTTAACGGCGCATCCGATGAAAAGCATCGCGCTATGGTACGGCAGCAGTACGAGAGGAATTAACATGGCCGCTAAGAAAACTTTAGAACCAGGTTCTAAGTATGCAGCATATGATTTAGATGGTGATGGAGAAGTGACAGATGAGGAAATGGCAAAAGCCGAACATATGATACAAGTTGAGAATGAAGATAAAAAGCAAGATGCACAGCGCAACATGGCATGGTTCGCCTTGTTTGGGATGCTACTCTATCCGTTTGCAGTAGTCATTGCAAGTGCGTTTGGACTTGAAGATGCCGGTACTATTTTAGGTAACATGGCGCCGACATATTTTGTATCGGTTGCTGCAATTGTTGCTGCGTTTTATGGTACTCAGGCATATGCTAGCAAATCTATTAGTGTAGATCAGGACTACAAATAGATGTATGAATATAGATCTACAATCGTCAAGATCGTCGACGGTGATACTGTCGACGTAGATATTGATCTGGGTTTTGGTACGTGGTTACACAATGAGCGAGTTCGCATCATGGGTATAGACACACCGGAGTCAAGAACATCTGACAAAACTGAGAAGGTTTTTGGCCTTGCTGCAAAGCAAAGGCTAACCGAGCTTCTTGGTCCTAAGCCTATATTAAAGACTATGGTCTCTAAAAAGGGTGAGGATATGAAAGGTAAATTCGGCCGAATACTGGGCGACTTTATAACAGAAGACGGTCAAATGGTTACAGATATTATGATTGCAGAAGGTCATGCTGTATTGTACGAGGGCCAGAACAAAGACGATGTGCATGCTGCACATATGTCAAACAGAGAACGACTTATTGCTGAAGGCATAGTCACACTTTAGGAGAACAGTATGGCCGAGGTAGAGTTTGGCGGAGTAAAATTTACAGGCGGTAAGATGTTTGCAGTTCTAACTGCGCTATCTACACTCGGCGGTGCTGCATGGGGAGGCTTTGAAGTCTATAAAGATTATATGGACATGAAAGAAATAATTACAAATATTGATACAGATGCGATTGATGCACGCAATAACGAAATAGAAATAAAACTTGACGAAGCAATAGGATATACACGGGACATTAAGAACGACCTTAAAGGTGATATCAGTAGGATAGATGTTGGCTTAGATAAACTGAAGGCTAAAGTAGAAGCATCTAAAGATCACGTCGAAGGCACTGTTGAACATTTTGAAGAAAAGACAGAAAACACTATCGAAAAATTTGAAGACAAAACTAAACAGCAACTTCGCGAAGCCGAAGACGAATTAAAGGCAGCTCAAGAAGAATTAGAAGCTATGGCAAAAGAGCTTGACGATGAGTTAGAAAAGATTCGCGATACCATGGGTGAAATAAGATCTGAGACAGGCCAAACCCTGCGAGATGTAGAAACAACAATGCGCGTGTCTGAGAAGGACACACGCGATACAATGAAGGCTACGGTTAAAGATCTAAACGAAGCTATGGCTGATTTAAAAAAGAACGTTATTGAGAGGATCGAAGAGGCCCTTGATAATCCGTTAAATGACTAATGTTTAAGAAGACAAGAGCTAAAATACATAAAAAACTAAGGGATCTGTGGCACGTCGATAGCATGATCGACCTGGTTGTCGATGTTCTGCTTATCGTGTTTGATGTGCTGTATTCGCCTATACTAATAGTTGTAAGAATATTTAGGCATTTGTTTAACGAGTGGCTTGTAGGCACTATTAAGAGGATACTAAAATGGTTTGCCCATAAAGTATTGCGAATACCAGAGGAACAGAAACCTACAATAGATCCTTAAGATCTTTGCCGTCGTTCCAATTGTAGCAGGTGTATCCTACGACAGTCCATCCGTTTGATTCAGCCAGGCGCATACCTGCGCTTAAACTTTCTAGGCACACATCTATCGTAGGCAATGGGCTTGGAAATGCCATAACCTTACATGTTGGCGCTTGAGTTTCTATGATACATCCTAATATTATTGCGCTAAACATTTGTCTTGCCTCCCAAATATTTTGGGACATCCGATTCTTTTTTAGCTAGCCAAGAATAATACGCGGCTTTAATCCATTTAATCATTAGCTACCCTTATAAATTTTAGTTAAGTGGGTTTCAAACTCTTCTACCTTTGCAAGGCGGTTTGGCCACAAAATATAATCTTTTTGTGGGTTAGCTTTAAGATTATTAAGCAGTGGTACAATAGCATTGTACAACGCATCAAGACGATCTTCAACAGTTCCGGCAGCTGACGCTGCTGTTTGTACTGCTTCAAGTTCATCTTCGTTTACGGCCGTAAAGCCAAAATCAAACATATCTGACATTATTTTGCCCTTAGTGAAACTTCCACAGGAATACGATTTCCTACCTGGTATTTATTATAAGTCATGGCAGTACCTTCGTGGCCGTTCCATGTAAACCATATTTTGTAATGTTTTAGTGTCTGCGCAGTGTGCGATTCATACACTGTTTGGCATTGCTGTTCCGAGCGATAGCCAGTAACTACTTGACGAGATTTATTCGCTTTATCTGCAGCAATAATACCGCCAAAGACTGCGCCTGCACCAGCGCCTTTATCGTTTCCAGATACACCTTTACCAAGCAACGCTCCAAGAATCATACCTCCAAGAACGTCACCACCAGTAGCACCACCACCTTGGACAGTGCCGTAAATAGGAACTTCAACATTCTGACAAATGTTACGCGGTGTGTTGACTGTAGTGTTATGATAAATTGGATCGATTCGCGACACTGTAGCTCTAACAGTATCCGCATAAGCCGGCAGTGCAATAGCAATTGCCGTCAATGTAGTTGTAATCAGTTTCATAATATTCTCTCCTATGCAGATACTAGTTTTTAGTTTATTGACTTAGATTTTTTTCGTCGGAGTTTTCTTGCTTTTGAAAATAGTCTGAGTGTCTTACCAGCTAAAATATCTTTTAAATCTCTACGACGTTGTCTTGCCGCGCCGGATTTTGCGATACGTTCAGAACGTGTTGTTTGCACTTGTATTTCCTCCGTATTATATTGCAGTTGTAAATTCACGAGGCCGCTTACTGCAGAGCGGCCTCGCTACATATGCACTTAACGTGTGCATCAACCGGTTGGGTTTTACAACGGTACCAACGCTTACACCGACCTAGAGCACCTCGTACGAGATCACGTGTCTAGGATTTAACTACATACTACCACATTTCTGCTGCGTTGTACATAGTTATTTATGTCACCTTCGCATATTTGCTGCGTCAATTGCGGCTTGTTTATTGTCTTTACGTATAGGCATAAGATTAGACTTATGTGTAGTGACAATACCTGCAATTTCATCGCCGGTGTAAATTTTACGATCCTTAGCTATGCCATTAGAACAAATGACATTGGACGTTGGTGGTGCATTTTTATCCACCGTGTAATCAGGTATGTTAGAGCGATGCTCTTTACCAGTACCTTTGTAGCCAACCCTTTTAAGAAACTTTTCGTGCTCTAATCGTGCTTTTGCAAGAGACTTAGAATTACTACGAGTCTTACGTTTTTTAGTGTTAAGCGAGGACATGCCTCGCACAAGATGCATTGTCATAATAAAAACCTTAGTTTAAGTATAGGCTGACATCATCGGCATCACAATAGTGTGTAGTGAGAAACGAAATAAGTTTTTGAGTAGTGCCAGTTAATTCAATAAGAGGATTACCGCCAGCAGGGCCATCAAGTTTGACAAGTGTAAATTGTAAGTCATATTGTTTGGCGACAGCAGGAGTAGTGTCGAGTGAATTATGATCGATGTCAATTTGAATTGTTTGAGTAGTCATGTGTATTCCTTATTTGTTATACACCTTTATACTACGTTTAAAGGGGTTTGTAAACCCCTAAAATGCATTTGTGATAAAAAAATGTTTATGTAGTATATTTGCTACATTAGCGGCGATTAAACCAATAAACAGTCCATACGACCATACTTTAAGAGTGCTCAAAATATTATCTCCATACCATCATGTTCTTGCTCTATGAGCGCTGCAGGTTCTTCAGTTTGCTCAGGCACCATAAAACCTAACCGCTTTACACCAAAGTACTCTTTTTGCTCTTCGGTCTCGGCCATTCCCCAAATATCAACTTCACTGATTCCACTGGTCATTGCATCACACCTGACCGCACCATTGCGGCACCACTCTGTGAAAACTGCCGGTGGATTTCGCGAGACTGTTGCCGTGTCAGACATTCCCATATCTGAACCTGTTGATTGGTCCAGCTCTCAATAACTTCAACATACCACATTATACATAGTCCACTTCATATTTTACAATTGTTAATAGTTCTTTGACAAGCTTTTTGCCATAGTCAGTAAATAGAATACCTTGTTCCCAAACAAAGCTTTCGACGTCTTGACTGTGATAAAACTTTTCTTGTCCAGTAATCCAACTAAGCGCGGTCAAACGATTGCCTGCGCCAAGACCAATCACGTCTTCAATACGCGCTTGGAATTCTTCAACAGCAGCTTGCTCTTGAACTTTTTCTTCTTGTTGATTTTGCTCGAGTTGAGCGCATAAGTCGTCATAGACATTTTGCTGTCCAGACTCAGTTAGCGACCAAAATGCTTCTAAATAAGTCGCACCTGGACGAAAGCCAAACACGTCTTTATGTAGATCTGAGATCAGATCAAGTTGGCCGTCCCATGTAAAGTCATCAGTTTTTTGCATTATTAATCTCCGTTGATATAACTGTTATACCATATGTGATCTACAATGTAAATAGCTAATTTGCTTTATTTTCACTTTTTTTATCTGTTGTGACCGTATTATCACAAACCGTCTCGCGGTCTTCTCTCAGTTTTCTGAGGATCCACTCGTGGTATCTCTCTTGCCGTTGATTCATTATGTACGTACCTTATCCATGCTGTAATATCTGTAACTGTATCATGCGGGTCATCAAGCTGCGCCTCCCAAAGGCGTCGCTCGGCGTCATCCATTCATGCTTCCGTTTATAATTTCTATCATTAGTATTTATAAAAAAGCGCAACTAGATCGCGCTCTAAAGCATGCGCTTCTATTTCCCATGGCCGATTACAATATTCGACGTCATGCGAGTAAGCGCGCTTCTCAAAAATGATCTCATGCGACCATCTTTGTTCCATACGCTTAGTCACATATTGATAAACGTGAACCATTTCGTGTATCACTGTAGCCACTAAATCTTGTTCAGATTGTGAAGTGTCTACTCTAATCGTAAACTCACGATCTTCATCGTCCATGACATCGCCATGTACACCTTCTTTAGATCTAAGAGTTTTGATTAATTCAAACGTCACAGAGACGTTACGATGTCTTGGAAACAACTGTTGCTTTGTAAAATGCGCAGCGGCAGCTATTGTTTTCTCAAGGCGACTGCCTTTGTGACCTGTAAAATCTATTTCCATCATAAGAATAATCTACCACAAATGATTTGCATTGTAAACCCCTTATTTTAACTTTCCTGGAATTACTTCAACATTATCAGGTAAACTAATCTTAGGTTTACCATGCATATGGTACACCACAAATTGAGTCTTGGGAAATTCACGGAATAAGCCTTCCCAAATTGGCCGCCAGTTTTGTGCTAATCGATGTGTGTTAAATGCGTCGCGTTCAGAGTTTAATACGAAATCAGTTGTGGATACCAGATTAAAATCAAATATAGAATCAAAGCCATACATGTGTATTTCATCGCAATTGAGTCGATTAGCTGTGTAGTGTGTACACATGTGACCACAGTTAAAATCAGTATAATTGTTAGCATATCTGGGTAAATCAAGATAAAAATCCTTAATGTTCCGTGCAAAACGCATATGAAACTGAGGATTCATTTCTGTAAACTTTTTAGGACGTGCGCCCATAACCCACTCATATGCGTTGAGATTAACACTGCCTTCGGTCAGAGCTCGACACATTTTAAAATCCACAATAGCCGTGGCATACACGTTATCAACTGCCATTGGCGGCAGATTACACGTAAGCTTTAATCCCTTAGCCGGTTTGTAAAAGCGATGACTGTCACCATTGCCAATAATGTGGGCTACTTTACTCATTCATCAAACCTCTAATAATCTCTTTTCCTTTAGCACCAGTGTGATGCTTAATAAGGATATTCTTTACTTTGTTGCCGTCAACAGCGTCTAGTCGTAAATAATTATATTGTGGCGGCAGCTGGTTTATGTATATAGCTTTTTGAAGCGGATCTAACATGTAGTGTAGTTCTTCTTGATCCCCGCGTTGCGTAGGATTTTCAAAGCATTTGCGAGCCCAATTGTTTAAAATGTCTGGCTTGCCTTGATACGCAACTACGCCTGAGTTGTACCACTCTTCACCAGCGCGCTTTGTCCAAGGTTTATCAAGACACATGTTGAGTTTCTGTGGCATGCAATGTTTCCATATGCCAGAAATGTTACCAAGTATTTCACAGTCCACATCGATCCACACTGTACGCTTATAGGGTGAATTAAGCATTGCTCCAGGTTTTTTGAACCAAGTAGGCTGACCAGTATGGGTTTCAAGGTGCCCGATAGAATTAACCTGCGTTTCAAGCCACTCTAACATTGAAGGTGACATGCCAAAGTTAATGACAGACAAGGGCATGTCGTTATGCCTATGATAGTTTTTAATAAACCAAGGTAACATCCACTCGGCTTCTCTATCGCACCCTGTTAGTACGCACTGACTTAAATCTGGTTTAGACATCAATTATCTCATAGTTAGCGTTATAGTTATGTTTGGCTTGGCAACCTTCTGACTTCTGGATAGTCGTGAAGGTGTCTTTGGCCATCACAGGCCATGGATAAAATTCTTGCAAAAACGGAAATGTATCTATATTAAGAAACACATCAGTCGGGCGCGCCTGCATAATAGCTTGCTGTATCAATATTGATGCGCCTCCCGGATTTACTCGGTATGCATGCGCTCCTGGAAAATATCTTTTAGACTGCAACGGCACTACACCAAAAGACGTTGGCGTATTAAACTTACCGTACGACGGCGCGCCAAGTGATACGCAGCCGTTATACTTAATAACTGTAGGAATATTCTGTACGCAGACTGCATCATGCTCGAATATAGTTATTTCCTGATTTGTGTCTACTGATTCTTTCCAAAGGCTAAAATGTGATAAGAACGCTGCCATGCAATTTGGTGTACGAGAATAAATCTCGTTCATAGCTGTCATGTTGATGCCAAAGTTCTTTATCATAGATTGTATATCATCGGCCGGAGTAGTTGCTTTCCATTTGTGTACTTGGATGCCGCCATGCTGATAGCCTGATTTGATGCACCGTTCAGCAGCCTTAACTGATTTTGGATTATCTTCTATTGTGATGACATAATGTTTCATAATGTAGTTGTACTTGGCAAGCCTTGCACCCTTGTATAATATTCATTGCTGACACGAAGAAAAGAAAAATTCTGGTAGCATAACAACGCGTCATTTGGCCATGCACCTATCCGCTTGATCTTTTTTAAAATCATCTCTGCGTAGGCTGGTTTGATTATATATGCGCTGTTTCCGGCTAGTCCTTGTGGCACATCATACTGATCGACTCTCGGGATTGTTAGACATTGTTTGTCTTTGTTATGCGGCAGGTTTTTAGAGTTCTGAATATTTTCATGAAACATGCCTGCTCTACGAGTTGCGCCTAGCGGTGAATTAATACCTAAAACACCTGTTTTAGGCGCAGTAAAGAATTGATGGGTGAGCGGAAACTTTTTTATACATAAAGCATCGTGTTCTAAAACCACAACAGGCTCATTAATATCGACACATCGTTTCCATATTTTGTAGTGACTCATAAAGCAAGCAATCCGCTTTCTAGGATCAGCTGTACGATATGCACTGAGTGTTAGCCCAGTATCCATATCCATACGACTGCCTTCCCACGGATATGTCCATTGCAAACCCTCTTGCTTTAATTCTTCTTGAGCGTCGTCTGGTCTAGTCCCGTAAAATTTACGAATACTAAACTCATTGCCAACATCAGCTGATGACTTGATAGCCACTTCTGCCGCGGTTTCTGACATGTCATTTTGGAATACCGTTATGACATAGGCTCTCATTTTCTTAGCTCTACTATATAACTGTCTGGCTGTTTAGTCAGTTTCCGCTGATCGTGGCGTTTAATTTTCATATTAGATTTGTCTAGTGCACTAAGAAACATATTATTATCTAAGTGGTTGTATCGATCAGGATAACGCATTAACCAATCAATTGATAATTCTTTTTGCGTCATTATTTCCATCGGAAATACATCTTCAATAAAGTAAACACCGTCATCTGCCAAAAACGGCGACAGATTATTAAATGTCTGCATGTTAGCCTTAGGCGTGTGCAAGCCATCGTCAATGATTACATCGAACTTGATGTTGCCCCATTTTTCTTTGAGTTGCCTACCAATTGAAGGATCAGTGCTACTTGCCTTGATCCAGTCTGCCCGCTGAAATGTATAGCACGGCAAATCTTCAGCGCGAGTCCGAGTAAAAATATCTAATCCGTACATATGTGCCATAGGCAAATACTGAAGAAATGCTTCGGTACTATGTCCATTGAATACACCAACTTCTAAGACGTTGATTCGTTTATTCATCATTGTATCGAGCACTGGTGCATACACACGATCGTACTGATGTTTACGTGTCTTATCGCATCCGTACTTATTAAATAAATCTCCTAATTCACTCATTATCTAATCTCCAATAATTCTTGCTTGGCCCAGTTCCAAAATCATAGCCAAAATAATCAATGTCTTCTTTATACCAGTCGCCAACAATATTAGCTGTATCGGCGTTGTACATGTCCCGATAGGATCCTTCGTTTAAGGCTGTAACGTTCCGTGCACGTGACATTTGCGGGATGTTAAAGTATTTTATTAGATCAGCATTTAATTGCTCAAATCTAATTATATCACACCTAACAGTCCCAGTGTCATCAGTAACATGATTAAGAGCAGGATACCATCCTCGAATCGCACGGTGCCACATAAAAGGGTGATTGCCCCATTTATGACGTTCTTCCAAAAACGCTTCAAACGACGAAACATCTGCATAACTTGCATCTACCTTTCTCTCTACCTCAATAACCTTTTTGGCAAAGAAATAGCGAGACACTACACGATCCCACGGGTTACGGATAACAGCAAAGGCGCCAAATTGTTTAGTGTAGTCTGGATTTAGATCCTTCCATCGTGCGTGTTCAATGCCATGGTGATCTCCGGTCATCGCCATTGTATCTAAAAGTTCTTGTGTATACTCTCGACTCTTATGAGTGTTCTGATTATTGACTAAGATCTTGTCTTTTAAAAATACACTATGCCTGATAGTCATACCTGCGTTCTTAGGTATATGCACAAAGATCTTTTTATTAATCAACATATGACATGAGCTCCTGTACGTTTTCGCCGCGCAACGGAAGTTTATCTTTTAAGAAAAAGTGCACAAAATTACACTCTTTGATTTTCCTTGCGTCGATTGCAGAAAACAAACCGTTCCATTCAAATGATAAGTTCTTTGTCATCATTTTAGATTCCTTTACCCATACGTTAAGCAACGTTTGATCGGTTGACCATTTCCAATTGCCAACGCCATCCACAAACGCTTTAAACTCTGGACGGTTAAGAAACTGCATAGGTGTCTGGTTACGTGTATGAGTAGTTATACCTTTATTGAGGACCATCATACCCATATTATAAAAGTCTGCACCAGCACCGCTCTTATGTTTCCAATCAAACAAATGATTTATGTTTGACATGCCATATTGCATACGAGAATAATTTGCTATTTTACGAAGGTACGATGCAGTGACAGGCATATCGCGTTCTAATACTCCGCCAAAATCATACTGCATAGGCACCGCATCAAATATGTTCGGTGATCCTGGTCTAATCCATATGTCGGCATCAATGATAGCAACTGAGTCATAAGTTTTTAAATACGTAAATGCGTTTTCTTTCTCAAAAATAGGAAGAAAACCACCGTGCTTTTCATACGACTCTTTACTGCGATTTGTGGCAAAGACGTCTGGTTTAATTTTTAAGATTGGTTGCTTTTGAATAACATGTTCGATGTTATGCTCTTTACAGTATGCGGCAACAGAGGCTATACAATGATCGTATAACCTCGATTTTTTACCGACATACACTTGATAAATCAAGCGTTTCATTATGTCACCTTTTAGATTCTCTTATAATTATTTCTGCAATAGTTACAGCTCTTATATAAGACGGCCTAAGCCTGTTCGGTTTACGGCCATGGCTTAAGAACCATGTCACACTATCTATAGTGCTGTTCTTATACTCATTTGGTATCTTATAGCGATTTATAATTGCTTCGTATTCTGTCCGCAGATTAAGCAGACTAGCCAGTGATAAAGTCATACACTTCTTTCCAATTTTTCATTAGAGCAATGTCAGCACAATCCATATTATGGCCATGTTCAATTAAAAGAGATTCAAGGCCGTATTTAACACCAAGCTCGGCATTTTCTACTTTGTCTTCAATCCAAAATAAACCGCTATCAATGTAAGGCGCTAGCACCTCATCTTTATCTTCGCCAGTATCAGCAAAGATGAATTTAGTAAAGGCCGTATCACCAAACAACTTTTTAGTGTTTGCGATCCGAAGAGCTTGAGCACTCTCATCTTTTGACAGAGAAGTAATCATATGAAATGTATAACCGTGCTTCCGGTGAAGCAGATCTACATAATACATAGCGTCCCGTAAAGGAGGCAAGAAGCCAATTGCGGCAGACTCGTTAAAGTTCCGAACGACTTGTTGTTTAGTGGTATTGTCTAGGCCATACCGATCGCCCATATCGTAATCATTTTCATTACCAGGCACAGGAGTATAGCCCCGATGTTGCATCCAAGTATGGAATGCGTATTCCCAGTTCATGAGGACACCATCACAATCTGTGAGGATGACTTTATTTAAATTGTTAATCATATATATTCCTTTCATACTAACTTAACTATAGTCTTTATACCACATTTGAAAGGGGTTGTAAACCCCCTAAACGCATTATTATCCAAATAAAGCACGTTCATTCTGCTGTTTGTTATAAAGTGCTATAGTTTCTGTGAGCTTATCAGTCCAATTATCACGATGTTCTTTATATGTCAAAGGCCTTCCGCCATCGACATCCATAACAATAACAAGATTTGGCATAGCCATGCCAGTGCGCTCTTCCCACATAATAGAATATGCGGCTGCTTGTACAAAGTAGTTTGAAATAAGTGATTTTTTCTTTGGCCACTTTGATGTCTTAAAGTCAACAATACTGTTGACACCGTCAAACTCACATGCGCAATCACATGTGCCGGCCAATTTAAGATGATCGCTATAAAGCGGTACCTCAAGTTCATAGATTTTATTAAGGCGTTTATCTAGTATCGGCTTGAGATTGACTAGACTTTGCATCACATGTGGCAATACATCCTTGCCATACTCAGGATCATTGAGTAGATATTTTTCTATTAGATTGTGAACGGCCGTGCCACGCGTAGCGGCTTTATGGCCGATCTTATTTGCTTCTTCGTCACCTACACGAGCGCGCCAAGCCGCTATGCTGTCGGCATTGAGAATACCTGTAACTGTTGTGACTGAAGGATAAGCGACACCGTTTGGTGTCATATATCGACGTGTTTCGCCATCCTCACGTTTAAGTGTGTCATAGCCTTTGTCGATTTTTTCGTGTATAAACTGCATGTGATTCCTAACTTAATATAAATCTATTATATCAGATCACATGCAGCTTGTAAACCCCTAACCGAGAAGTTTTTCTAAAGTATTTGGTCCGGCAATACCATCAGGTGTTAAGCCTTTTGCTGCTTGCCACTTCTTAAGAGCTCGTTCTGTGCCTGGACCAAACGATCCGTCTGCACCGATGCCCAATGCTTCTTGCATCATCTTAACGCCTGCGCCACGTGAACCTTTGCGCAATACACCAATATCATCGATGTCTGGTGCATCATCATCGTCGTTGAGAGCGTCAACTGCAATAGGTGAACCAAGGACTGACATTGCCTTCACATACCTAGACTGGCGATCAGCTAGTCCGATATTACCGCCATTGATTTTCTTAGTCATGCGTTTCACGTCGTCAGTATCTGCAATCTTGTTTAACTTGTTTGCATCCCAAAACCAGCATGCACTCTCAACAGCACCCTTTGGTGTGGCAACATAGCTTGCTGCTTGTTCTGCAGTCATACCAACAGATTTGCCAAATCGCGTATAGTTTTCACGTCCGGTAAGTTGCTTTAGGCCGCGGCCGCGGAACAACCATCCGTCACCTGGATTTACATTGCCCATTTTATATTTACGAAACTCGTCCTGATAAACATAATTAGCAATTTTCTCTGGGTTGCGTGCGTATTCTGCTGCGTTACGTTTGGTTCCGCCTGTGCCAAAATAGCGGCCAAACACAGCGTTCAATGCCTTCTCACTGTAGTTTAGATTTTCAGATAAACTACGAAAATTATTAGATTCATGCGCGCACTGAGAAATAAAATGCGCGATCCTTCGTTTAGATGTGATGCCATACTTTGGCATAATAGCAGCCAAGGCTTCGTGCCAAGCGCCTACGTCTTTGTTTCCGGGGATTAGCTTAGCTAATTCTTGTTCGGTCAGCATCTCTGCTCCTTATAAGTTTAACATTTCTTTGGTCATGATATAGTCTCGGACAAAGTCAGATCTTACAATATCTTCCCAGCCAAAGTTTACTATTTCAAAGTTCTTTAATTGTTCTACGATTGATAAGAATTTATATATTCCTGATTTATCATCATTAAACTTAAAATCTGTTTGTAGATGGTCGCCAGAAAAAATAATTCTTGAGTTACGGCCAACACGAGTAATGACAGAATCAAGCTCATGAAAATTTAAATTTTGCATCTCATCAACGAGGACTACAGCATTATCTATAGTCACACCTCGTATAAAGGATGTAGATTCAAAAGAGATTTTCTTTGTGTTTAGTGCTTTGTTCCATGTGCCTTTTTCGTTAAACAGCTCATCAGCAATGGCCTTATATGGCGCAGTGTAAACGTCTTCTTTCTCTTCCCTAGTTCCTGGCATAAATCCCATATCACGCGTCGGTACCATAGACCTAATTACGACGAGACGATCTTGAAGCGTGTCAGGATCAAGCACTGCTTCTAATCCAAGATACATGCCCATAAATGTCTTGCCAGTACCAGCAGAGCCTGTTAATACTAAATTACAGTCATCATCCCATGCCTGATATGCAATGCCTTGATTGTCTGTGATAGGCGGATACTCAAGCATATCGTCATATCTAATCTGCAGCGAGTTGTTTTTAATAATACTTTTTTGCTTCATAGTTTAATTGAATTATTTCTGCCAGCTTGGGACTTGATAGTAGAAAGACGATCTTTCCAACCATCTGAAGTTTTATTAATCTGATTACCTGTGCTAGACACAAAGTTAGGCGTAGATAATTCCTGGACTAATCCGTATTCTTCACACATAGCTGTAAGCTCGCTATAAGAGCAAGTTACTTCCCATGCAGTGCTGTCTTCGACACCTGCGCGTTTAACTTTGTATATAGGCATAGGCTTACTCCTTAAAAATGATTAAGCATTTCAATTCGGTCTGTATGCATAGCCATTTTGTCAAGCTCTTCTTGCATTGCTTCGACAATATCGCTGTGTTCACCAATACCAACACTTTGATTCATATAAACCATAACATTAGTTTTAGCGCGCTCAAGCTCACCTTCGGCGTGCATGCGCATTGCTTTAATTAACTGGTCTTTCATTTTGTACTCCACGTAGGTTTTTGAGTGCACCCTTAACAATAGACGGATATTTGCCTAAGTAAGTTCCACCCTTTAAATCTTCAATTGTTATTAAGTCTTTGTGATAATGATATATATTCATCCATTCGTCAAGCATAATCTTTGACATGTTATCAAAGAAGGCATCAGAGAATATAGGATCATCATCCTTATAATATGCATATGCAGCCATTATGTAATACGGAACCATCATGTTAATGTTTTTATTAAATATGTTTTGTGCATGAGTATCAAGCATTAAACCACTCCGGTACATCTCGCTTAGTCCACACCATGTTAAACCGTGCTGCCTTAGTTTTATAATACGCTTGGTATGATTTAACTGGATCATCCATCATGCATTGAGGCTCATGCTGCATAGCTAATGGAAACGCTGTACATGCGTATTTATGACCGGCTTTGATATTATTAGGAGTTTTTGAAAGCATTTTTTTAAGTAGCTTTTCAGTTGCATGCACTTTGCCATATCGATAAGTGTATTCGCGGCATAGTTCTGTAAAGTGATCGTAGTGCCACATATAATTATTATCGTTATTCATTGTCCACACTGTACAAGGATGACCGACATGCACTGCTTTGTACATAGTGTCTTCTCGTTCGTCAAGCAATTTCCAGTACTTAACCATAGTCTTGCCAGATTTTGAAGGACGTTTTTCTTGATAGCCGTCAATCATGCGATGTGCAGTAGATAACATCTGTGCTGATTCGACGATCATTTTTACTACGTGTTTATCGCATTGAAGCCTAGCAGCCTCGTGTGGATTGCGATCTAGTATAAAAATGTTCATAGGGTATTATCTCCTCCGAATAACGAATACTTCTTATTGTACCATACTCGGAGGAGATTGTAAACTCCTTTTTTACTATAAAGCCTCATTTATACGTTTGTCAAGATATTGACGCTTAGCTAGAATTTTCTGATATAATATATCCTTTCCTCGTTCTTTAAGTTTATCTGCATATAATCGCAGTTCGTTCGAGTCTTGGATTAATCTATCTAGCTGAGTTTTTGACATGCATAGGTTCCCCTTACAGTTAAATTGTAGTTTATTTCCTCACTTTCACATCATGTATCTTTCAACAACCCAGGGAAGGCTTCTTCCACAGCGGGTCGAGAAATGCCGGCTGGTGCTTTTTTATTCACCATGTTGACAACGTGCTTGGCATCGTTGGGGTCAATGCCTTCTAAAATTTCAAAGAAGATACGCTCACGTTTAAATTGAGGCATCTCGTCGTGACGAGTACCTTTGACAAAGTATACAAACCGCTTATGTTCTTTGAGAAGATTTCTTGGAGCGCTATACTCCTGTCCTGGGGTATAGGGTGGATCACCATCTGGGATCGCAAATTCTACTGTCGAATCCATAGATCCTCGTAGAATATCTTTAAGTGCCCAAGTTTCGTTTTGCTGTAATACAGCAACCGTCTCGGCCTTAGATCGTTTCTTACGTGCTTCATCAAGCACTTCATGAATTAGTTTAACCATCATTCACCTCATTTTATATAACTGTATTTATACACGAACATGTTTTGAATGAATTTTACAACCAATAAATTCATTGTAATAATCATCACTGAGTAACACGTCGTGCTCAAACTGTAATTTTGCTTCATAGTATGAGCATGTGCCTTTAGTCTTACATAGTTTTAGTATCTCTCTTTTGTAATTTTGCTCGCCTTTCTCTTCCACAAGTAGCTTGACCTGAGCGCTTGATCCATAATATTTAGGCCAGTCAGAGGGAACCCGTGTACGCTTCCGGCGTTTACGAGTCTTAGTGACAGGTAAAATCTTTGGTTTCCAAAAAAATTTCTTACCGATATATTTCTTACCGGTATCAATTTCAGTAATACAATAGACAAAGCCCTGAAAATCCTCAAGATCATCAGGGCTAAGTGTAAATTCTTTATTTTCATATAGCCACATAAGGCTATCTATATCAATATTCGTCTGAGTCCAACTCAATTGCATTTGCTGTGTTACCGCAAAACGGACAGTAGTCTGGCGACAGCTCTGCCTCGCTAACTACTTCACTCTCTTCATCACAAAAACTACACTCTATTAAATACGTATTCATTTATGCCTCACAACTTGCACAGTTCATAATATCCCGCACCAGCTCTTGTGCTGGATTAGCCGACCGTTGATAATAGAAAGTTTTGATGCCTAGCTTCCATCCTTCTATAATCAGTGCGTTAACATCTTTAGCACTAACGTCAGGATGTATCATGGTATTAAGTGATTGTGCTTGGTCAATGTGCTTTTGACGCGCTGCAGCTTGCTGAACAATAACGAGTGGAGTAATTTCACTAAACGTCTTAAATACCGATTTATCATGTTCCGATAGAAACTCTAAGTGCTGTACTGATCCACCACGTTTTAGAATTGACATCCATACTTCGTCTGTATCTTTATCTGCATCTGCCAAGATCTGTTTGAGATATGGGTTACGGTATGTAAATTTACCCTTTGCCAAATCTTTAGTGAAATAATTAGACGCTAATGGCTCTATACTCGGGCTTACCTGTCCTAGGATGAAACTAGATGACGTGGTAGGTGCTACAGCGGTGCGAGTTAGGTTTCGCTCGCCATAACCAAGCATACCTACAGGTTCACCATATTCTATAGCTAATTCCTTTGAAGCCTCAAGAGATTTCTCATCAATTGTACGTGAGATTTTAGCCGCTAGCATATGTGCTTCAAATGATTCGAACGGAATCATTTTAGACTGAAGGTACGAGTGCCAGCCAAGTTGGCCTAAACCAAGCGCGCGCCATTTCATAGCAAATTCACGAGCGCTCTCCATAAACTTAATGCCTTCGGTTTTTTCGATGTACTCTTCCATCACGGCATCAAGGAACCAAGTCATAGTTTCGACTGCATCGGTTTCTTCCCACTCATCAAATGTAAGCAAATTCATAGATGCCAAGTTGCACACAAATGATTCGCCTTCGGATGATGGCAAGCAAATTTCTGAACAAAGGTTTGATGCCCAAATAGTAATGTCTTCGTCTTTTAAAACCTGTGGCTTATTATTATTTACTGCATCTTTGAAAAACAAGTACGGATAACCACTCTCACGCCGCTTGCGTAGAATACGCGCCCAGACAGTCCGCTTGTTATTATCACCATGGATCATTGAGTTCATCCACTCGTCGCTAATGCATACTCCAAGCGAAAGGTGCATAATAGTCGAACCTTCTTCGCGGCACTCAAGAAATTCCATAATGTCTGGTGATTCAATATCAAGGTATGCTGCAAAAGATCCTCGGCGCACTGAGCCCTGAGCAACTACATCAACTTGCGTTTCTGTCAGATTCATAAAGTGAACCGGACCATCTGCAGTGCCGCCTGAGTTAATTACATGCCCGCGCGGTCTAATAGCACCAAAGTAACCAGAAGTCCCGGCACCTAACTTAGTCTGCATACCGACTTCTGCATTTTTCATTAGGATCGATTCCATGTTGTCGTTAATAAAAACACCATTGCATGAAATAGGTAATCCCTTCTTAGTTCCGAAGTTTGACCATACAGGAGACGACAGGCTATAAAAACCGCGGCTCATGTAGTCATAAAACTTATCGCCAAAGCCCTCTTTGTCTAAAATAGTTTCGGCGGTTTTAGCAATTTCCCTTACTCGTTCTTCGGCGGTCATATTACCGTCGATATATCCACGACTTAAAAACGTTCGTGAGTCTTCGTTTAGCCAATCAAATCCCATTATATACTCCTTTAAAATAAATCATCTGCGCTAATGCCTTGGCCTTTAGCGTATTCGACAGGCCTTTTCTGAAAGAAGTCTGTCATATTTGCACCGTATAATTCTTCGTCAAACCAAAACGTTTCGTCTGATAAGCTTTTGTCATATACAATTTCACTGCTGTCAAATCCAATTTGGTCAATTGACTCTGCCATGCGTTTAGCAATAAACGACTTTAGAATTGGCGCACTAAGACCAGGCGCAGAATATCCGTCCATGATCCAGTCAATTACTTTGCTCTCTGCTTTAAGGGCTTCGATACATTCTTCTTGAACGCGGGCTTGTAACTCGGCATCAAACAGCTCAGGATATTCTTCACGTAATGTTTGAATTAGTTTAATACCGACTTGAGCATGCAACATCTCTTCATTTCGTGTGTACTGTACCTGCTGCGCGCAATCTTTCATTACAGCTTTATTGCGATTCATATGCATAATAATATAAAACTGACTGAACAGTGATACGTTCTCAACAAATAATGTAAACAACATTATGGAGTAGATATACTGTTTTTTGTCGTCATCATATACTTTGTTATTATATTTCCGCAAATAGTCTACGCGGCCACGTATGACCTTTTCATTTAAGTTTTCTTCGAATACGTGAGTAAGATGTAGAACATCAAGAATCTTTTCATAAGCCATATTATGTATGACTTCAGAGTTAGCCATAGCATAGCCAAGATCTTTGATTGACGGATGAGGTAAGTGGTTTCCTACGTCTGCCCAGAACGATTTTACTGCAATTTCTATTTGACCAATTGCACTCATCGTCTTAACAACAACCTGTTGTTCCTCTGGTGTTAAGTCTGTCTTGAATTGTGAATAGTCAGATCTAAAGTTAAATTCTTCAGGTGTCCAAAAACCTTTCCATATAGCCTCGATAAACTGTTTAGTCCACGGGTATAGGTCGGGCTTCCTTGCAATTTGTTCCTCAAAAAGCATGAGCGTAATCTCCAAAATGTATATGATTCTTTTCTGTATATGTGCTATTATATATCAAAACGCGAAGTTTGTAAACAGCAAAATATAGCTATATTTGACAATTTGTCACAATATATTGTGTTATTTAGGACCCATTTCCGAAATAGATTTTTCGTAATACACAATAATTTCGGTCTGTTGTAGAACATATCTGCGCAAATCATTAATGCCGATTGCGAGATTTTCATAGCCCTTTGGAGTAATAGCAATAAAGGCAGGCACACCGCCAACTGCCTTGACGCGCTCTATAAATTCGTCAAGTGTTTCTTCATTAACAACAAACCACTCGACATCTGGCATGTCAACTGGTTTTGGTGGTTCTTGTAACTGAATATTAGGATAGATGAATTCAGTCTTCGTTACTACTGTCGGTTCCTGATTGCTCCTCAGGCATCCCATCAGTGGGAGTGTCAGCAGTGATACCGCCAGTATCTTTAAATATGTCTTGTATGAGTCTGTCAACGCCACGATTAATTCTCCGTTCGAGGTCTGCAGGATCTGCTAATGCGTCCCTCGTAATATCAATTTCACTAAATCTTTTTCTCAGTCGATCAAGGCCGGCTTCAGATTTTTTAAGTTTCTTCTGCAATTCAGCAACATTGAGCTGAGATTGTTCGGCATCATATTCAAGTTGGTCTACTGTAGTTTGCAGCGTTTCTGCTGCATCGACCAATTTAACATTATTCTCTCTTAATTGTGTTAGTCTAGCTTGTGTGTCTTCATAATACCATTTAGCTCCCCAGGCAACACTGCCTAAGGTTCCTACAATAAAAATAAAGACGTAAATTCTAACCATCGTTTTCTAAATACTTTCTAAATTTCTTTAGCACCTTTGGGTGTTTGTCTTTGCGCCGGCGTCTATCAACTACTACCGTGCCTGTAGGATTATTACCAGCGCCCACAACTGAAGTAGTAGAGGTTCCAGGAACATCTTCTTTTCTAACAGTAGGCGGCTTGGGTTTACGCTCTTGCGCGATCCACTTCTTAGCAATACCGTTCGATGCTTCTTTCTCAGACCACTTTTTAATTTGTTTGTATGTTGCCATAGTAGCGCCTTGCCAATTTGACCCTTCGCTATTATCGACTACAAACATTTTGTTACGAAATAAGTTTTGAAATTTACCTATATTCTTCTGGACATCTGCCCACATCTTAGTTACAACTTCTGGGCCCAACGTTCTTTTACGCTTGGCATCTCTATCTATAGCCGTTTGCTTATCTGTGTTAACAAATATCATAGCAACTTCATAGCCAAGCGCACGAAGCTTAGCTGCCTGCTTAGCGATCTTAGCGTAATCTTTGCCTGTACCATCGATTACAAGACCGAGACGACCTTTCAAAGCTATTTCCATTTTCTTAACAGTAAGTGTAGCAGCACCCTTGCGTATTGTTTGCCCTTTGACCGAGAATATATTTTCAGGCGTAGTGTCCATGCCTGCTTTCTTCATAGCCATTTCAAATGCGTTGTCAGAGTTAATAATTCTAAAGCCAAGAGCAGTCAGAGCAGTTTGGCCAACCATAAACGATTTGCCTGAGCCCGGGCCGCCGGCTAAAAACACAGCATGAAATATAGCGGGATCGTTAACACCTTCGTTTACGCTTTCTACCGGAAACTTACGGTCAGGGGATGTAAAATTCTTTTTTCTCATAACAGTCTTGGCCACCATTTCTAATTCTTTTTTATCGGCGTTCCAGTTGAGTACAAACGGTATGTTTATGTCAGACTCTAAATCCTTCATAACACCTTCAGCGTCGTCGCCCATCTTAGCAATAGGCTTGCCCCATTTGATGTACTCTTTTTTAAATAGCAATGCCAATTCTTTAGGCGTGATCTGTGTCTTGTTGCGAGCATCGTTGACACGATCTAAGAAGTGACGAGTAAATTCTACATCCATACCGATTTTAGCAAATACTTTATCGAGTATGGCTTCAAGTGAATTTAGCTGTTTCTTTGTAACTTTATCTTCGTACATTTGTTTATACTGTTTTGTATATGTCGATGTTTTTGTTTTAGCAGTCTTATCGCCTGGCGCTGGTTTATATGCGCTTGGATCACTGTCAGACTTTTTGCTATTTTTATTAAAGTGTTTATCACGCGCAACCTTAGTCTTTTTTTTCAATCCGGCATAATGGTTTTTTGGTTGCGTGCCATCACGCGCTTTAATATCTGGATCTTGCCGGGTTTTCATTTTAAGCTAAATCCTTGTCGTGATTTAGGCCACCTTTTTTCTTTTTAACAATAAAGGCATTAACGCGCGCGTGTCCCCACTGTGATGGCGTAGTTCCAGGACGATGCCCTGTCTTCCATGCGGCAACACCGCGGTTGTACACTTTGCGCAGTACACCAGTTGATATGCCAGATTTTTTTGACTTATCAGCGAACGAAGTTCCAGCCTTGTCTTCTGCTATGTAGTTTTTAAAGTTAATCATTTAATTAGCTCCATAGATGATACGTATATCTTTTGCATAGTATTTATATGTATTGCTTCGTATATATCGATGCCTCGAATATCGCCAATAGGATATGAGTCATCTAATATCCGCACTTTGTCATTACGATTAACGACTTCTTCACACGTAGCATTGATAGCCTTTGTGTGATTTATGCGATATGTTCCGGGTGAAAGCTGTTTGTCTTCAAGCATAAACCATGCGGTTTGCTCGGCAAGTAATGACGATGGATCGATGCCAGACTCGACAATTATCTTATCAACGCTTGTATTGGTCAAGCCAAATGTTTCTTTAAGCAAATATAATGCTGATGCGTATGATCCGATCTTACCTGCAGGTATTAATTTTTTGATATTAAATACCATACGTATAAACGGCGTTAACGCATCCTTTTCGGCTGATGTTTCAGATTTCTTTAGTTTTTTACCCTTGTCGTCAATAAGACCAAGCTCAAAGGCTTTAGTCTTGTCAAATGGTGTGACAAGTAATTTTAGAAATCTAAATGTATAAACTAAGTCAGCAGACTTCTTTAAAATACCCATTATATCTTCCTTAGGGCCTCGACAACATGTTTGTTCATATGTAGTTCGGCGTATTGTTTATTATCGATATAGCGCAGGAAGATCAAAAATGGTTTTATTACTGGCCAGTGCTCATCATCTAGTTTAAGTTCTAGAATTTTACAACCAGCTTCAATACCAAACATATTAAAAATTACTATTAGATGATTTAATATCAGCCTTTCAGGTAATTCCTTGGTCTGCAAATATTTGTTTACTAGCCTTTTTACGTAAGTAAACCTTTTTAAATCTTCATAAAAATCCTCTGAGCTTGCGCCCAAAGGATTATGATAGTTCTTTGCCGCATATAACAACAAGTTACTTTCGCTTACATTTTCAAATTGCATTATGTTCTCAAATAAATTATATTTCAAACTTATTTATGCAATTATTCAGTAAGTGATTTGACCTCATCTACTAGTGCGGCCTTTGATTTACGACGATCTAACTCGACACCATACTCTCGGCCTAGGGCTTCAAGCTGAAATTTAGTCATATTATCAATCGAAGTGTTGTTAACAGGCGCTTCATTTAGTTGTTGCATTACTTCCTCTTCAATTTCGACTGTGGCTACGGGCGTAGGCGCAGGCGCAACCGGTGCAGGAGCAGTAACTCCGTTATATGCATCGATGTCAGCTTGGCCAATACGCTGTGATTTCAATAATTCACCTGAGCGAGGATCCTGCCAACCGTTTGGAGTTGGCACAGCGTTCTTCGCCCAGCTAGGTGGTGTGATTGCCATTTACTTTCCTTTCACTGGATTAATAATTGCCTTATCGCCTTTCATATTATCATTTGGGCGAGCTTTGGCAGATGGTCCTGCGCGACCAGCTTGTGCTGCATCAACATGACCTTTTTCTTCAACGTCATTAACTTCGGCCTTATGGTCAGCCTTCATTTTTTTGGCAGTCGGAGAATCTTTTGAATCGATCTCTTCAGCTGGCGCGCCGCCTGTGTGCGAGGCCTTTTCCCACATCTGCATCATAGCTTGACGCATGCCTGATTGAACACCTTGATATGTCTGCTCGACTTGAGTTTCAAGATTTTCAAGCTCAGTTGACTCTTTCTTATAAGAAGAAGAGCACTTTGCCTTTTCAGCTACAGCACCTTTATCATCGTCTTGCTTCTGATTAGGCTTAACTTCCATTTCAGACTTTTTGTCTTTTTTGTTTTTATTGCGCAAGCCTTTAAAATCTGCCGCGTCAATGTCACCGTCTTTATCGTGATCTAGTTTATGCTGATCGCCTTTTAGGGCTTCATTAGTAGCAGGCTTATCATGAGTGTATCCCATTTTTTTCATGCGAAGATGGTCGGCTTCTTTTTCAGCCTTATATCCTTTGCCTGTTTTAGGATCATACATCATGTGCGGCTCGAATGCTTCTTCGACTGACTCAACGTTAAGCGTTTTAGGGTAGCCTTTATCGCCTGGCTTCTTCTTAGGCTTACCAGCTTCGCGGCGCTTGCGGATGTTATCCCACAAACCCTCTGCCTTTTTCTTCTTTTTATTATCAGGATGACCTTTGCCGCCATCGGCTCGGTCTGCCCAAACTGCTGCACGCTGGGCAGCAGATGCATAGCCTTCGTCTTTAGCCATTTTCTTAGCTAAGGCGGGTGGCATAGGCTTTAAAGATACTTTATCTTTTGGCGCTGCCATTTTAGAAGCCTTATCAAAATCTTTTTGATTCTGCTTGGTACCAGGGCGCGCGTCGTTATACGCATCCTCTTTTTTCTTACCGTACTTTTCGGTGACCGCTTGGAATGCAAGGGCCATATTTTTTATGTCTTGTGTTTTCATTGTTTTTTCCTTACATCCAAATCTGGGCTGCTATTGCTCCTGAGATAGCTACAATAACTACCCAGAATAATTTATTTATAATTGCTACAGTATGTGCGTTGTCCTGCACCTGTAATTCGATACTATCTAGTTTTTCAGAAAACTTATTCATACGATTCCAAGAATCTTCACGATACCTGTTATAGGCTTCGAGCTTTTCTTCAAAACGCGCGATACTTATGAGTGCTTCTGACAACCTATCAATCTTTTCTTCTATACGGTCGAGGCGTTGACCTTCTGACTTTTCCATAATTCGTATTTCCTAGCATTTCCACCGACGACGAGCAGCTTTGCCTCGTTCGCCAGTCCAGCCTTTTGATCTTGCGCAAAATGATTTGCGGCGGCCAGCGTCTTTGCTGCCGGCTTTTACCTTACCTGTGACGGCAGTTTTAAGCTTACTGCCAGGATTTTTCGCGCGATATGCCTTAACACCCTTAGGTGTCATCCCAGCCCCCTTTTCAGTCGGAATGAAATGGCCTTTTGCGTCATCGCCTTTTTCTGCAATATACTGTTTAAATCTAATCATCTTCGTCCGTGCCTTTGCCCGCTGTATCGCATTCGCCACAACAGTCTGGTGTTCCACAGTTATTGTGTTCTTCATCTAAGACTGGTATTTCAGGTTGCATTTTACTTTTTCTTATCCATAGATTTCATATGTTTTTCCGCGTCTTTTTGATTTGGAAACTCTTTGAAATATTTACGATCATGGGTATGAACAGCATATGTCGCCGTGCTCGTGCCAGCCGCTCGTGATTTTCTTGTTGTCGGATTATAAATTTTAGTGATTTTATAATCTTCATTAGTTCCAGACTTTTTGGCTTTGTTAAGGACATGACCAAAGCCACGCGTACGCTTCATAGCAGTCTTATAATCATATGTGTCTGCGGCCTTATTAATCGAAACCTTGGCCTTCTTTTTATATGAGTCTATTGTATGATTTGAAAGCTCAGAAACTCTGTTCTTGTCCATCTTATCCGTAGCTTTAGATACGCCTTTTACTCTTGCTTTAGCTTTATCAGTATCTCCGGCTGCCCATTTTGCTCCAGCGTCGTCATAGGCTTTAGTTCGGTATTGGCTCATCTTATGATTTGAAAGCTCTGAGACTTCTTTATCCGCTTTACGTTTTACAACTGGTTCCATGCGTGTCACAATCTTACCATCGACATTCACATTGACCGGGCGCTTGTCTGCACTCTTAACTTGTTTGTCTTCACGTGTGCCGACTCTTTTACCAACTTCTTTGTCTTTAGGTTGATTGTAGCCGCCCTTTGCCGGGTTATAATCTAGGTGTGCTTCTTGTTTGGTGCGAGACAATTTAGCAAGTCGACCCCGTAAAGCTTTTAAATCATTTCTGATCTCAGCCTTCTTGTCGTCATTTTGCTTGTTATTAGTGTATGTAGGAAGTTTTGAAACTTTGCCCATTGGCATAGTCATCTCTTCGCCGACTGCTTTCTTTATTCCGGCTTGACGTTTTGCAACCATCTTATCATTTTTGTCTTTAGCGTCGCCCTTCATATATTTACTTTGTACAGCACCGACTTGTGCTGCGCCAGACGCGCGGGCAACATATCGATCCTTGGTTGCCTGCGAAATCTCGTTGACGTCTTCGTTCTGACGTTTTAATACGGCTTTAACTTGAGGATGATCTGACAAACCTTTTGAAAGTTTATTAATCACCTTAGTTGCGCCTGTCATATTTCCGCCCTTGTACCTAGGATCAGATGCAATGCCAACTGCCTGCTTAACATGCTTTGGATCTTGAGCTTCTTTTTTAGGCATACGTGCTGCAAGATCAGTTGTTGATACACTTTTCTTTCCGGCTTTACGTTCTTTGTCTTGACGTTTCTTTGCCATTGCAGTGGCATTTTGGACATCAGCAATTGTTAGCTCGTTTTTAACAGATACCTTTTCGCCTTTGTATGGCATAGGCTTGAGATAATCTTTACGAGAAATGTGCGGCCCGCCATACTCGTTGACTGCTTCTTTTTTCAAAGATTTACATTTAGATTTTTCAGTAGTGCATTGTGCTGCAGTTAAATTATTACAATCGTTTTCGCACGTGCAATCAGGATCAGGCTTACCCTTTTCACAACCACAATCTTTGCAATACATCGTTTTTTCTTCACTTGCCTCTTCGGCGTCTGAAGGATTTATTGCTGCCTTTTTAGCTTCTTTGGCAAGCTCTTTTTTTAACAAATGCATTGCGTTTTCTTGAGCAATGTCTTTAAATGATTTTAGTTTATTCATTTTTTATTAGCTCCTCTGCGCATGTTTCGCAACCAATGCGCCCGCTCTTTTTTCTGCTTGTTAGTTGTGGTATTGTAAATTTTATCAAGGTCGCTTAGCGATGCACCCTTGGGAATACCATAATTGTTATGTGTTGTATTGGCCTCGTTGGGTGTCATGCGCTTTGCTTTTTGAGCAGACGCATCTGTACCCCAGTCAGGTTTATCAGCATACATGCTTTTTGTATTATCTTCTTCAAGATGCTCGACATCGTGAATCCACTTACGCAGTTTCTTCTGACCTGACTCGACGATAAGATAATTAGATCCGATAAGTGTAATCTTACCGACTTCATCTGTATCCTTGATAACTACCATTTCACCTAGCTCAAAAAGTGTTCCGCTCACAAATTGCTCACGTCTTTCTGATACTGGGCTTAATTGAATATGGTTCTGGAAACTTGTTGTTTCTCTTAGGCCTAAACCTGAGCGTACCGCGTTCATCAACTTGCGAGCATCGGCAGTAGAAATACTTTTACCTAAACCCTGTGCAAACTTAGTAAAGTCACCGTCTGTGGCGTACTTCCGCATTTTAGAAGCGCTCATGCCTTCAACGCCTTCAGCATCAGGATCACGGGCGCCGGCTGATACGACCTTAATCCCGCCTTCAAAGTTATAAAAACCGTGCTTGCCTTTTTTTCCGTTGTACAAATTTAATCGTGTTTTATACTCATCAACACGATCACTGCCTGCTACCATGACAACCTTTTTACAGCCACTATTGTAAATGGCAGTCAGCGCGTCAAACGGTGTTTTGACTTTATTGTCAATAATAATAGATCGAGCATATCGAGGAAACATCTTACGACAAAACTTAACTTTGTCAGAATATGACAAAGGGTCTTTTTTATTGTTCTGGGATTGTGATAGGTATATTCTATAGTTGTTACGGCCCGCTTGCTTAGCTAGCACGTCTAATAGTCGGCCATGCCCTATTGTTGGCGGATTCATCCGGCCGAACACAAAATAGCATACCTGCTCTTCTTCTACTAAAAATTGACTAAATCTACTTATCATAATATTATCTACCGTGAGCCCTTGCACGTACGGTCGGCATGAGTTTCTTCATCATCCTGCTAACACGAGGTTTCATTTTAGAGACGCGGCGCTCAAGCTCTGCCTTTTTGGCCGGCGTCATATCAGATTTAGGGACACCTTTTGCAAGCTTCTTGTATATGTCACGCATAGCTTGCTTCTTCGCGCGCTTCTTGATTCGCTCAGGATTAGCGACGCGTTTCATCGCGCGGCTACGCCCGATTTTTAATTTGTTCTTATTCTTGCGCATATCCATCTGGCGTTTACGGCGAGCCTTTAACGACAAGGCTTCTACTTGTTCGTCATCTATTGCTTCGTCATACGTCTTGCGCTTCTTTGCATTATATTTTTCTTGATCTGTGGCGCCTGGTTTCAGGTCCACATTAATATAATCTTTAAAACCTAGCTGTGCCAAGTTACTTCCTTCCCGGTTTGTCCCATCCCTTTAATATATCAGGCGAAAAGTTATTGGCCGAAAATTCCATACGGTCAACTATCTTTACAGCATCACCACCAAGTTTATCAATCGCAACATAGCCTTCTTCGCCTGTTACTTTATAACCATTACGCGTCTTAACAAAGGTTTTAATCTTTGCTAATCTGTTTAATATATTTATAAGTTTTAACTTCACTAGCACGATCAATTTTTGCAAATCAAACATAAATTTTAATCCAGATTTGTTCTGTGGCGAGAAAAATGCTAGTATGTCGTCTAATTTTTTTTGTTGTACAGCTTTACCTTTATCGGTAGATCGCTTGTCCATTTCTTTTTTAAATCGTGCGTGCACCCACTTAATCAGTCCATCGACGTGCCGGCCACTATCGCCTGGACTTGTTCCGGCACGGACAAAACTATTATTGTAGGTTTCGATGAGGCTAGATAACTGCTTGTTAGCTTCAAGCGTACGGAGCGTTGAACCAGAGATCTTATTAAAGATTTTACCGGCATCGCTAAGGTATCCATTGACTTCATCTGTATCTGCTTTTGACATTGTCACTTTTGTTAAATCGCGAAGCATTGCATCCTGTGACCATACGTTTTTAGATTTTTTAAGTGCTTTAACGTTTACACCGTATTTGGCTCGCATTGTTTCAAACGAGTTACCAACGTATGTAGTGTGCCAAACAATTCCGACCTTTGCCTTTTTAATATCAGCAGCAGCAGGCGTATTTGCTGGTACAGCATATACAATGGTATTTGGATGGAAGGTGACATATGTGTCACCTTTTATCTTATTGGTCTCAACGTCTCCGCGGCCGAATAGGAAATCTCCTTGAATAACCCCTTTAATCCCAAGGGCTGGCAAGTATGCGAGAGCATCTTTAAGTTTAATAGCAAGATCACCAGAAGTGTCAGCATCAACATCAGCTGCAGATTTGTAGACCTTTGGATTCCTATTGAATATCCCTTTTTTAGCAACAAAAAACTTGCCATCACTCGGATCAATACCAGCAAAAACAGCAGGTGCACCATCCCACTTAACACTAACGTTTCCATCATGTTCTCCTTTAAGCATGTCGCGTAAAGACCGTAGGGCATTAATAGCATCACGCGTACCTTTGACTCCACCGTAGATAACTTTATCTTCGATATGAGTCATATGTGTATTTTTATTTTCAATGATATGTTGACTAAAGCTTTGCATTATTTTTTCTCTATTTTCATGTATACTGAGCTTTCATTGCCTTTAGACGCTGCTTTGTTTACAAGCGTCGATGTAAACAATCTTTGCGACATCCTATTTCCACCTACGACAGCAGCTAATATATGCGCTGCTCCTAAATTTGCGTGGATTTGATGTGCAGCTGCGCTTGACAGTCCAACAACCCACTCATCATAATCGAGATCTGGATGTATTATTTTACACAGTTTAAACATATCTTTATTTAAATTTTCTTTTTTACCACCGACCATAGCTTTGGCCGTAGCCTTGAGCTGAGCGTTGGTTGGTATTACCTTTTTAAAATATAGAGCACACCATTTAACAAGGTCTGCATTACCTGCACGACCACCTCTTGCGCCTTGGCCTGCTAATTCAAATCCTACCGTAGCAAACTGATTAGATGCGCGCACATCGCCGTACCGAGTTCTGTCAAAAAAGAAGTAACCACCCTTTGACGACCACATCTGCGCGCCTTTACGATTTGATGTAATAAGCGTCGCGCGCGTAAATTCATGTGAGTCTAATTTAGTGGCGTCTAAATTGTATTCACTTATCTTAGGTTTGTCAGTTAACTTTTCTATCTGCTTAAGAGAAATACCTACCATTTCCCTTTGTATAAACATGCCTTTAATTTCGCCATTGAGCGCAATGAGCGAAGACGTGTTAAGGGTACGAGGATTAAAGCCTTTTTTAATTGCCCATATATCGCCTGGATTCCATTTGTCACCTTGGATCGGACGCTTACCATCATTAGCATACGCTTTCTTCTGTGCATCGTAAATTGCTTGCATAGCCTTAGAGCCACGATGTAAGGTGTGTGTCTTGTTGACATATCCCTTGTTTATAAGTTCTATAGCTGATACGTATGCAGAGTGGTGCCATGCCGGCGCTGCCGTCATATATTTTTCAAAAGGTAAATCAACATCTATGTCTGCATGGTACTGTTTAAGCAACTCTGGTGTATAGCGTGCAAACGGATGCCGTGTTCCTATGGCAAGCATAGCGCAAAGATATACGCACTGCAAACACTCGCCTTCTGCGGTTTTTCCGGTAGCACCAGCTCCTTGGCCTTTACCGCCAAATACTGCAGACTTACCTATCGATAAGGAATTTACGTCTGATCCGTTTATAGCTTTAACAGTAAAAGTTTCGTCTTTGCTATCTAAAAACGCGTCAATAACATCGTGATTGTCACGACTGTTGTTTATGAAAATGTCTTTTCCATCAAAAGATGAGACAGGCAAACCTTTGCGGATGATATTTTTTAAGATATCTGTACGAAGCGTATTTGTACCAGCTTTCGTTTTACTCCACTCGGTTTTATTCATCTTTGTAAACATCAAGAATCTCCGTAATCTTAATGCTATTTATATAAAAATAAACCCGCATGAAGCGGGTTTATGTCGCCCTGATGTTGATGCTCAATAGCCGTAAGCATTCCGCTCGTAGATATAAGCGTCAACACTATCAGCAACGTCAAGAGGCATTGAGTAGTAATACCGGCCACTCCGCTTTACTTGACCAGACGCAGAGCGACCTTGACATTTAACATAGAGCTGAGTAGCTTTTTTACCTGTCTCGGCGGCTTGTTCGCGTGACCATCTGTTGATAATTTTAACAGTGTTTCGTAGCGTCGTGAGCTCTTGCATTTCGTTTTTGTTAGAATAATTGTATGTGCCTACATATGCTTCAGACCATCTGTCCATGAGTTTTTCCTTCACGTTTGTTTTAACTTATACACCTTTGTACCATAAAAAAAGGAGGTTGTAAACCCCCTAATTTAACTTTTTTTACCAAAAAACATATCCCAGAACATCCAAAACAATGCACTGACTTGTATTAGTATTGCTCCGATACCCACTCCAACGAAAAAACAAAACCCTACAAAGATTAAAAGATCAATCATTTTCGTAATCCTCCTCATCATCTGTATTAGAGTGATGTGCATTTGCTTGTATGATTAACCAAAGCGGTCCACATAGTGCAACAAGAGCACCAAGTACAACATCTCCTAGTGAGATAAAAACGATGCCTAGTATTGCACAACAAATTGCGTAAATAATCATTCCTTCTGACATTTTCTTTCCTTTGTGTTTGTTTTAACTTATACACCTTTGTACTATAAAAAAAGGGGGCTGTAAACCCCCTAAATGTCTGTTTTTTAAATTAATTTTTAGGCAGCAGTAGCATATTCTACTGCTTTGTTTGCTGCCTTTACTTTGGCAAGTTGACTTTCGCCAAACCACTGATTGTGCAAGCGGTTTTCAGAGTTTTTGCCTTGCAAGTGGTCAGTGTAGTAAGTTACGCTGTTGAACGCTTGCCACCATGTACCAGACGCGTACTGAGCACCTGGTTGTGTGTCAAGTGCGTCGTAGCACATTTTAGCTGCTTTAGAAAGTTGGCTATACTCAACAACCGGTGCGCGCTCTTTTGTAGAGCGTGAAGTTGTAGGAAAGACATCATTGTAGTACTGAATAAGTGATTCAGCTGATATGCTACGTGAACCAAGAAACTGCGCCATCTCTTTGTACTGTGCAAATTTCTCGTGCGCAATACCAAGTGTTTCTTTGACTTTGTCTGTATTAAACTCTGTCTTGTGGTTCACTTTCACAGAGCGCTGAGCATTTTGATTTAAGCTCATTGTCAGTGTGTTGTTGCACACAACACGAATTGGCGTGAAACGAATATCGACTGCTTTGCCATACTGGTGTGGATTGCTAAAGAGAAGAAACGACTCAACAGTGTCGTCACCAAACACATCAAACGACTCTTTCACTTTTGCAAGGGCCCATACGTTTGTTCCGCCTTTGAGTGAACCTGCTGTGTGCATCTCCATATCACCTGCGGCTACGAAATCAGCAAAGAATTCAAAGGCTGTATCATTTTGTACTGGCTTCCAGTTTTCGCCTACGTTAGTAAGAATTTTACCGTCAATCGAACGAACAAGAGATTTTTGGCCAGTCGGAAAGCGATTACCATCAAGTTCAATAAATGATTCGACTTCTTGCACAGACCAGTCAAGTCCTGCCTTTTGTTGCATTTGCAACGGTGTGAGATCATTGCTCACAGGAGTTCCAAGTCCGTGCCATGGAACATCACCAGCATAAGCCATTTGAGCTACGCCATTGATTTCTTCTACTTCATGTGCCATTTCATATTCCTCTTTGATTTGAATTATACTTATATTATACCATACTTCAGATGGTTTGTAAACTACTTAAATCAGCGCCCTTGGGTTTTGTGCTTTTAAGTCCGGTTCTCTCTACACGGACGCTGATTAAAATAGTTTAACGACTAGCGAGATGCCATGACTAACCATAAGTCCACTCGCTAGAGTCGTCTTGAAGCCTTAAATGGCTTCAAGCAGTGAAGGTGAAACTTTCCAATTACAATTGCCGGATTTTACGACAATAGTTTTTTGATTCACCTTTGTGATAATTCCTTTGATAATTCCGCGAGTCTTAGCGTCAAACTGTACGTTCTGACCTTTGTAGAAAGTAACAGCGATTTGAGTTTCCATGAATTTAGACTGAGCACGAAACATATCAAACAAGCAGTCGATTGTGTTTTTGTCTTTGATGTTTTTCAGCATGCCGCCGATTGCGCGCAAGATTTCTTCGTCAGTCTTTGGTGAGCTCATCATGTTTTCGGTATTCATTATATAATCCTTTATTTTCGATTTCTTAGAGTATCTTACCATACTACATACAAGATGTACATAGTTATTTTGTGACATACTCAATTACTTCATTAACTGTGTCAAAATTAACACTGTGCGTACATTCGCCTTCAACATAGTCAGCAACACAGAATTCTGCGGCAAAGTCAAGTTCACGCGCAGAAGGATCTTTATAGTCAACCCATATTGCACGATATGTTTCGTTATCATTGTCGCCTTCGAGCACAAGAGAAGGACAAACGTCATTTCCCCAAGAGCCATTATCAAAACCAAGATAACATACATTTGACAAAATGGTGTTCAGTGATTCAAGGTTGTCGTATTCCCAATGTGGTACTTGTGTGATTTTCATATCTGTGATTCCTTAATTAGCTTATACACCTTTCTACCATACTACACATTGAATGTAAACCCCCTAAATACATTTTTTTAAATTAATTTCAAACTGTTCGCGCTACCATTCTATAGATATCTACATCTTAAACAAAAGGTGTGACAAAATGTGCAGCCCATGGAAACGTAAAGAAGCCAACCGAATGTTCTGGTTAGTCAAAGGTCATCTTATTCCGCGAAGCGAAACAGATGAAACTGTCGAGGGCTACTATGAAAGTTATTTCAAAAGATTGTGGAATAACGAATCACAGTGCTTAGATAATTATGAACTTGGATTCGAACAAGCTTATAAAGCAAGAGAGGCAGAAGTCCTTAAAGAAGAAGTCTCTACCGTAGCAGTGCTAGGCGGGCACTACGATTAAACCCGCCTAGAAACGTCGTCGACATAATCGACAAAATGGTATTTAGGACCAAAGATGACAATGTCATCATCACCGACTTCGGTGAATACTCGCGCATCGTAATGAAGGTGAATAAAGATCGGTCCACCAAAGATCCTGCGCGCTCTGACATATTCGTCACCGCGGAAACCTACGTAGTGAACACATCTCATTTTTTTTCCTTACATAAACAGAGCAATAAAGCCAATGATACAGATTATCGACAAAGTAGACGACGCAGTATTGATTAAAAAATTCTTCATTTGGTACGCTCCTTAATTAACTTAAGATCTTTTGTACCATAAAAAAAGGAGGTTGTAAACCCCCTAAATGTAATTTTTATATTTTTTTTACAGGCAGTGTCCATGGACTCCATGGAGTATAGTGTCCGGCTATGCTGTTTTTATAATTAACATCTCTTTTCATGAGATGTAATGTTAGGCCAATCTTACTGTCTTTAAAACCAGTCGGAGCATGCAACACAGAAGTATCTTGGACAATAGCGTGACAATGCTGCCACTGAAATATTTCCTCTATAGACAGACCGTCGTATACTGAAACTGGTATATGCTTTGGCAT
>Ga0206682_10000083_pt1 | contig 88739 bp, 50 predicted proteins | sample M240m12015metaG_FD_155444 | JGI IMG/M metagenome (GOLD analysis project Ga0206682, IMG submission 155444) | Ammonia-oxidizing marine archaeal communities from Monterey Bay, California, United States - M2 40m 12015 | ecosystem: Environmental > Aquatic > Marine > Intertidal zone | place: USA... | reverse complement strand
AGGGTGTCTCGGCGTCGCGACTGCGAGTCGCGAGGCGCCAGTGAGCACCGTCGTCGTCTCCTCCCGCGTTTCCGTCGAGGCCGGCGGCTCGTACTCCGTCGGCGCCGTCGTCACCGCCGTCGCGCGCAACCTCGCCACCGCTTCGTCTCCACCGAACCGTCTCGCCGCGCGCGACACCGTCTTCACCGAACCCTCTCGCCGCGCGTGCGTTCGCGCGCGTCTCGACGCGTTCTCCCCGAACGCGCTCAGCGCGAGCAGGATGAACACGGGGACACCGATGACGGCGAACGCCGCGTGGGACGGCCCGCGGGATCGACGACCGGCCGATGGTCTCGACGCGGACGACGACGACGACGACGACGACGACGACGCGCGAGAGTCGAGGGAGGCGACGCCGGCGAGCGAACTCCGTCGCGTGATGCCCATCATGGACGGACCGATCGACGGGCGGGGCGTCGGCGTGTGCGGATGCGGATGCGTGTGCGGAGATTATTATGAATCCGTGGCGTTTTATCCAAACGCGAGAGACGAGAGAGAGACGACGCGAAGGATGGACGCGAACGCGAAAGTATACCAACGATGATTATTATGAGTATTATGAGTATCAATGAATAGTGTACGTGACGACGCCGGCCGGTGGAGGACGCGCGCGCGGCCGTCAGACGGACATCGGCGATTCGCCGCGGGCGGAGACGACGCACCCGGATTGGACGTACTGGAGGAGACTTCCAAAGCGGTCGGCGCCGAAGACGGCGTCGAATCGATACTTGCGAATGAAGACCCGAGCGGCGTATTCCCACGTCGTGCGTTCGAGACGGTGGTGATCGAGGGTGGAAGAGTGAGGGATGTCGACGGTTTGTCGGTTGTGTTCGATGTCGTCCAGAAAGGCGGCGCAGACGTGTTGCCCGAGCTTGGACGGGAGGTTGTAGCGAACGACGTACTCCTTCCAAAAGAAGACGAACCAGGAGACGACGGAGGCGATGACGGCGGCAGAGGCGATGTAGAAGGGAACGTTCTCAGATCGGTCGGTGAAGTTGAGACCGAAAGTAGAGGCTTCACGCACGCAGAGCGCCCACGGAAGGGCGACGGCGGTCGCGAGAGCGATGCACATTCTCACTTGCGTCAACAGACCCTGGGCGAGCGCCATTTTGATGCAACTCTTCAACTTGCCGCGCGGTTCGTCGGATAACGGTTTCATCTTCGTGTTGAGGAGCAACGCGAGTCGAATGATGTGGAACTGGACTCGAGATAACCAGAACAGGGCCAAGATGGCGGAGAGCGGGGTGACGAGACCGAACGAGTACGAACCCGCCGAGGTCAAGTCGGTGGACCACTTTTGCACCTTGACGCGAGCGGCGATGTTACCGATCGTGAAGACGATACCCGTGCAGAATGAGAGAAGCGCCGAAAAAATGATGAAACTCGCGGTGTAACTCTCGTTCGACGCGATGGTGAAGCTCTCCAGATCAAAGGCTGCGCGAGCCAATTTCGCGTGACTCGCGCGCTCCGCGAGCGCTCGCGCGTCCCTCGCCGTCTCCGTGATGGCGATGTTCGCCGGCTTGTACCACGCCTTGGCCGAGGCGCGAGCGTTTGAGGGCGACAAGTCATCACGACGAAAGAGCAAGATTGGGTACATCAGGATGTTTATCCAGAACTTGACGAGGTCACCGACGTGAGACTTGGAGTAATTGCCCGTTCTGATGAAGCCAAATCTGATGTGACCGCGACGAATAGACTTTTCGAGCACGCGACGAAGCACGACGACGCGCTCGAATAAGCACTGCGCCTGCATATCAACAGCCGTTCCGGGTTCACTGCTCTGAGACCGCCAGTACATCATGTCTCGCACGACTTCGTGCATCTTCACGAGGTGATCTTGAAGATACGCGCTCTTGTAAAACGTCTCCGCTATGGCCACCGACACGAGATACTCGTCGAATTCAGAGCACGCTCTGTCGCCGTGCACGTCTTCCACGAAGGCTTCGAAGTGGTGAAACAATTCTTTGGGCTCGGGGAAGTTGTAATACGCGCACATCTTGACGAACGCATCCATCATGGATCGCAAGTCGTTCACGTACGGACTCGCGTGCAGAGACTGTTTTTGAGCATCGCGCGACATGACGTCGTACGCGCCTCGTTCAGCCTGCTTGAACAAATTGTCCTTGTACGCGACGAGCCACTCTTCGTTTCTGTTCTTGTATCGACTCGCCCCGGTGATGGTACCGAAGGCGACGATCGGCGTGAACGCGGACAGCACGGCGGCACTAAGCGGATTCGAAGTCGACAAGACGAGCGCCGCGGCGGCGAGCGCCGCGCTCATGGTGAGACCTTCGGCGAAAGCTTGCGTTTCGACAGAGGTGCTATCGATGACGGAGTCGACCGGATTCGGCTGTTTTTCCGCGTAACTCGTGAAACGGAATCCATTTTCTCGCAAGAATGAGGCGTACTCGATGAGCTCTTGCGTCAATGCATCCAAGCTGTTCGCGATCCACACGTGTTTTTCCGTGAGCATCTTTTTCGTGTCGTCGGAAATATTTGCGCGTTCGAGAAGTTCTCGCCACGGTTCGTCGCTCTCGCCGACCTTGTCGTTCGCCTCGGCGAGACGATCGCACAAGTCCATGGCGGTGAAGCTGGGATCCTTGCCAACCTCCTCCATGAAGACTTCGTAAATGACGTGAGACATTTGCTCGCTCAGCGCGGAGAGGTACGATTGATTGTCTTCGAGGCCTCTGGGGATGAGAGCCGAACAGAACTTCACCTTCCAGTCATCCGTCAGCAGTTGAGCGACGTCATTATCGCTCTCGCGACACTCGATGTACTTCGAATACAGATAGCGGACGCCCTCCTTGTACGGAAACGACGGTCGAAGGAAACCATCGACGCCGTAGTTGGCGCCGGTACCGCGCGTGACGACTTCACCGTTCGACCAGTTGGTCGAGCTCGAGTACGTGCGGAAGCGATCTTGGAACGCTACGCCGATAATCGCGTCGCCGATAAAGTTGTTGAAGAGCATACTGTTGATGCACGCACCGGTAAGACCAGAGTAACGCATAAAGTGCGGGGTGCTCTGTTCATCGCCGCAGAAAGCGAAGACGTATCCCTTATCTTTGCTGTCCGAGCGCACGCGCATCGTGCGGTGATTGACGTAGTGCGCCACGGGGAACGTCGCCATCGAAACCTTTGATTCGGTGTTTCCGTTCGGCGCTCGAGTGAGGTTACTTCCTCGATACACCATGGTGGAGTTGGACATCTTGGAAACGTAACCTTCGACGTTGCGCACGACGGCGCCCGACACACCAGTCATGATGACATCGTAACGGTCGTTCGGTTGGTCGACGACTCTAAAGCTCTCGAATCCAGGCAAAGACCCAAGAGTGACCGGAGTCAACGAATCGATGAAATAAAGACGAGGAATGAACTGCTGTCCACCTGGGTTGTACACGTCGCCGAAGCGAATTGTCTCGAGAGTTGCGTCGTACCAGAGACGGTCGATCGATCTGGTGAGAGCGCCCTTCAGGTTTCGTAACTTGTCCTCTTTCTTCTTAATATCTTGTGCGTTCTTCGGCTTGGAGTTCCACGTGAGCGTAGACTTGACCAATGAATCAACTGTCTTCGTTTTCCATTCGTCGTATTCTCTCGTCAACTCCATACCGAGGTAGAAGTTGTCGCCAGTCTCGAAGAAGCGCGTCTGCAGATGACGTCGGACGTAGGGAGCTTGCTTTGTGTGTTGTTTGACGAGCGTGCACATCGTCTGCCAAATTTCTGGCATTTCTGCAGAAAATCCACAATCCCCGACGAGACGCTCAAAGTGGAGACGCCAATCGACATCCTTGGTGATGAATTTGAGCATCTTCTTCGTGATTTTCTGAGAGTTGACAACCTTGGTAAAGTCACCGACGATGCGAGTGTTCTGATCCGTGTGACTGCGAATGTCATCGACCACTCTGCTGCGCCATCTCGAGTTACCAAAGTTGTGCATGCCTTGGCTCACCTTGAGTCCCGCGAGACAAGCCACGCCGTACGGCTCGGTCTGCGTGATTGCAAAGTGCACCGGACTGCCAGCGGGTTTACCGATGGCCTCGACGACGTGGTAGTGCTCGATGTCCAGCTCAAACTTCTGTGAGGCAATCTCGTTGTAAGGCAGCACCTCTTGCACATACTTTCCGTCGCTTCCGCGAATGACGGATTCGATAACCAAACTTTCCACCAAAGAGTGTGCCTTTGTATCCTTGTGATAGACGGACGGCAGCTTATTTGCAAAGCACGCAAAGTCGTCGTACGCGGAATGAATTGACTTGAATTCATAGAATTCCTTGTCGATATTGACACCGACAAGTCGATACGGTAAGCATTGCTGTTGATCCAAGATGTACACGGAATAAACTTCACCGAGTTTGAGATCCGTCGCCAAGTAAGATTTGTTGTACACGACGTCGACCACCTTCCAAGAGAAGGGTTCGTCGGATGGAGATCCTTCGTTATCGACTTTACGCAGAATCAAGTCAGTAATCTTGAGCGCCTTGCCCGTTTTGATCAGCTTGTTTTGTCGTACGTCGTACTGCGCGCCGCTATTCGTATCTTGCGTCAGCAATCCACGAGAGAGACGTTGCGAAACGCCCACGTTCATCATATTCTCCAAATCCTTGATGGTGATCTCGATGAAGCCTTGCGACGGAAGCACGTTGCCGTAGTGTGAGCTCGTATCACCCGGGGTTGGAATGAAAACATCCTCGTAAATTGTACCGAGATGGAAACGAAGACATGCGATCCAGCGCGCGTCCAGTCGAACAATCTGCGCTCTTTCGAAAGTTGCGCCAGCCTGAGTGAAAGCATCGCGCGATTCATAGATGCGCATGACGCCATCGCTTAACAAGACGTTTTCGAGGCAGTGAAGGGTTGTGAGCAAACCAGTCGGACCGCCTCCGATGACAATCATCGACTGCGGCGGCACGGTGACAATCTTCTTCATCTTGAGCGCCGACAAGCGCGCCTCATCACTTTGCAAAGCTTCGTCGAACAAGAAAGGCGTGTACGATTTCTCCTCGTAGACAAAGTATCGCTGACCAAGTTTCAGCTCTTTCACGGTCACTTCGGTTCGCGTCGCAGAGTGCTTGATGGCTGATAAGATATTGAGACGAGCATCGTCGATTTCTTCGCAGTGGAATTGTGACAATACCAGCAGTTGTCGAAGTGGCGAACGCAAAAAGGACAACTCCATGAATGAAGCGTAAGAGAAAACCGAGCCGTGGTCTAATTCGATCGTCATGAACGCCTTTTGCGCGCGAACGATCGACTCGCCAACTTCGACATACTTGTACGCGCTGAGTGTGGACTTTGAAAAGTCGAAGCAGTGCTCTGCGCGCGTGGCGCGATCCGTAAACGTGCAGGTTCCGTCCGTATTCTCGCGTTCAAAAATATACACGCGGCCGACGCCGTACTGATCCTTGACCCAGTACGCCTTTTTCGTGTCAAAGTTCGCAACTTCGTCACCCTTTGACATCTTGACGATTGTCTTGGACAGCGCTTCCCGTCTGATGTTGCGGCTGAGGAGTGTGCAAGCTCTCGATGTGAGTAACACGACAGCTTTAGAATTTGTGTAACCGCTCTTTACGAGTTGAATGAGCATGCGCTTGTCTCTCGGCGCGAGCAAATTGAGAGCCGATTTGACTTGCACCTCAGTGACGCCGCACTTCGTACTGACGGGCTCGCCGAGACACACAGAGTGCACAGCCTGCTTCATTTGCGCTTCGGTCGGCGCGATGAAATTACTTTGCGCGATCGCGCTGTGTCCAATTGCGACGCCATTCTGAACCGCGCTGCAGATCAACGCGACTTGTTGCGCTTCCTCGTCCAACCGCGTGAGACTCCTCTCGATGGCTTTCAACCAACTCTTAAAGGGATCGTAAATTATCTTACTTCCGCCGCACACGTTCGCGGCGAGCTCCTTAGAAATCATACGAACGATGGGCTTGATCATGACCGCGTTGGCCACCGGCGGGATGTTTTGCAACTTTTTGAGCACGGGCGCCAACACGGTGGAGTCCCACGCATTCAAGCCTCGCAAATTGGCGAGAGTAAACAAGACGACGGGCATGTGGAATCGAAGCGTCTCCAACGGATTCAGCTGCTCTTGGCGTTGATGCGCAAAGTTACCGTACGGTTGGTCGAGCATGTTGTGCCAATGTCTCGCCAACTGCGACACCACGTGCACGACGCCGTTGTTCACAAGCGTGCTCGACGGCGACACGGCAAAGGTACGAACGACGCTCTCATCCGTCGGTAACCGATGATTGGCGCGGAATTCGTTCGTCTTCATGCGTCCGACAAACGCACCGTGTTGTGCGAGGTTGGATGCCTCGAAACTGTTCGTCTCCGCGGCGAGATTTTGCGCGACGACGTTCGGATCGTCGGTGATGAGCGCCTCGCGTCCGGTGAGAACACGAGTGATCCAGTTGCCTTGACCGAGGAACACGCGGAAGAAGGAGCCAACGACAAAGTTTCGCGTGTTTTGGAAGTTTTCAGAGGATGGGAAACCGGTGAATCCGATCACGGGAACGGTGCCGAACGCGTCCATCATTCTGTTAAATTTCACCGACCAGTGCGTGTGCCAGAAAATGTCGTAACGAGACATTTGCTGCACGAGCACTCGACTGACGTTGCGATTCAAAAAGGCATGACGAAGCAATCGCTTGAGATCACTGGTGTTTCCAGACTCGTACGCCGAGATGACGGATCCGAGCAAGAAGGATTCGGCGCCGCTGAGAAAGTGCATCGCGGCGTCCAAACCTCGAGTAAATCGAAGTCGATTGACGTCGTCGTACGACGCGATCATCAACATTCGAAGCACCGCGCGCCAGGAATCACCCGCCCATCCGACTTCCACCTGCACTGGAAGAGTGGACAAATTCTCCAACAGCGACGGTTGCACCGAACTCATCAGCACCTGCTCGCCTCCCTCGACGAGTTTCACCACCTCCAACACGCCCTCGGCGTCGAGTTCGCGGAACCGTTTCTCATCCACGCTCGTGAGATCCCCCGTGGACACGAAACTATCCCCGGTCTCCACGTCCACGAACACCCTACCGTTGCCGCGCCCGCTCGCGCCGCCGCCCCCATTCATCGCCTTGAACGTCCTCGCGCGAAGCATGTTCACCTTGACCGATTCTCTTTTTCGCAAACGTCTCGCGTCGTCTCTCTCCCGCGCCGACCCACCGACGTCCTCATCCGCCGCACCATCGCTCCCGCGTTCCCGCGCGCCCACCACCGTCGTCACCTCCGTGAACCGCGTCTTCGTCGTCTCCCCGCGCCGCTCCCGCTTCGACTGGCTCAGTCTCCGCACCGAACTCTTCGCCCGCGCGAGCGAAAAAGCCCCAATCGTCTCCCTCGCCGGCGCCGCCGCCGCGTCCGCCGGCGCCTGCACCGGCCCGACGGGTTCACTCGCCGTGAGCACCGCCTCCGACATCGTCACTCACGACGAGACGCGCCCCCACTGCGAGCTGCGTGGCCTGCGCGCACCGCTCTGTCAGGTGCGTCTTGAAAGTCTCGCCGTGCTCAAGCAAAATGGTTTTTCCCCAGATTCGACGAAGCACTGAAACCCTAGACCCGTCGAAAGACGGACGACACGAGCATCACTCCGCGACGCGAGCGACGCACAGGCACGAATGAAACAAAACGCGCGCGTGCACGAGAAAAGAAATCTCAGCGCGTCATGGGTGGTTCGCTAAGCGCGCCAGCATTCTATCACCCCGACCTGCTCGCAGTTCTTCAATGTCAGAAGAAAATCCCGATCGACTTCGTGTCGCGCGATGTACCATCCTGGCACATCGCTCCCCTGCTGGAAACCCATACCCACATAAAGGCGCCCCACCGTCCCGCTTCGCACTCCGTGATGACGGATTCAGTCGCGTGCGACGTGCCTTTGTACCAAAGGCACGTTGCACAATTGGCTGAAGTGCCTTCCAAGCGTCCCCGGGACCCAGATTGGTCGAGAAACTCACCCGTGGCGAACGAGCTTGTAGATATCTTGAACGGCGCACTACAGGACATGGGGGGGTGGCCCATTTGTGAAACGATCCGATGCTGGTGCTGCTCTGTAAGCGGCCCGGTGCGAAACACACCGCCGCAAATGGTAGAGGCATTTAAGAAAGTTTGTCAGCAAGTCAACGAGGCTAAGCTTTTCAATATGGGCCTCCAATGCAGAGCCGGCATGTACAAAATAGAAAGAAAAGCCGGCGAGGGCGTAGCGGAAGTAAATGAATTCTGCGTGTTGGTGGAAAAAAGAGATGACGAAAAGCTTCGCAATGTGGAAGCACTGGACACACTGGAATATATTCGTTCTTTGAAGCTCTCCCCCGGCTGGGAACCTAGAGACTGGAGAGATCACCATGCGGTGGTGACAGGCTGGTCACCGCCTGCAAACTGGATGGCCCGCTGCTATGATTTTCCTACTCCTTCCTATGAAACAACGAATTATGTTTAGAGTACTTCGAACGTCAAGCAATCGGATATAATCTTTGTCTATTGTACAATCGCACACGTCTTTGACCGCGTCCGAGGTCGCTAAGGCTGAACTTGTTCAAGCGATGTATCATGAAAATCGGTATTACAATTCTATTTGCCGACCGCATCGGTGAACTCTAACGGCGTATCGGGCGTCGAGCGCGCGCGACGGAGCGTCGCCGTTTCCGCTCGAGCCTTCACGAGCGACCGTTAGTTTGGCGAAACGTTTCGTTTACGCCTCTTCGACGACGGCTGCGACGCTGCACCTTCGACTTTAACTTCGCCGTCACCAATGTTCACCGTTGCCGTCCGTCGCAATCGCAATCGAATCGGTCCCCTGAACGTGCTCGGCGGCGACACCGCCTCGCCCTTTTGAGTGATTTCAATCTTCCCGCGCTCCGCTTCCTCGATCGCGATCCGTCGCGTGAGCTCCATGTAATCGCGCCACGATTTCCCTCGAATCGCCCGTCTCAAGCGCGAGTCGTCGCCTGCGGGCGCCGATTTACCCCCGAACACGCGTCTCGGAACTTCGCTCGGTCAGCACGACTTCAACGACCCGCGCGCGGTGCAGACGTGCACGAGCGTCGCGCGCAGCGCACGCGCGATGACGACGTCGTCGGTGTCTTGGCGCACGTCGTCGCCATCGACGGACGCCGGCGGCGTCATCGCGCGCGCGGTGCCCGCGCCAGCGTCGGCGACGACGTCTGCGGGGTCTCGCTGGATGAGAGGCGCGTCGTCCCGTCGTCATCGAGATCGTCACACACCGCCTCGTGTCGCATGCGCGTCATCGCTCGAGTGATCACGCATCGCGGATCGGCGTTGAACTCGACCTCGACGCGCTCGGCCTCGACGCTCGCTCGACGCGCTCGCGAGCGCGCCGTCGTCGGAAACGTCGCCGCGAGAGGACGAGGACGTCACGTCATGGCGAACTCGGCGACGACGACGCCGGCGTCCTTCATCGACGCTTTCAACGATGAATACCTGGCCAAGCACAAGACGTTCGAGGATAACTTTTGGGCGACGAAGATGAACCTGCGAGGGAACGACGTGGAGGCGCTGACGAAGTCGTTCAACGCGCTGGAGACGTTCATGGGCGACGCTGAGACGTTGGCGAAGACGCGCGAGTTGTTGGCGTCCAAAGACGTCACGGATGACCAAAGGATTGTGCTGGAGCAAATCGAAAAAACGCTCAAGTGCTACATCGTCGAGTCCAAAGAAGCCGTGGCGTTGCGCGAATCCGCCATCGCGAAGGAGAACGCGTTGCAAGCGGCGCGCAATAAACAAGAGCTCGGGTACACCGATGTGGACGGCAAGTTCGTCTCGGCCACGCCCACGGTGTTGCGCACGAAAATTCGCTCGAGCGATGAGGAGTGCGTGCGCAAGAGTTGCTGGGAGACGCTTCGCGCGAACGGTCCCTTTTTGTGCGACAACGGCTTCCCAGCCATCATCGCCGAGCGCAACCGCTTCGCGCGCGCGCTCGGTTTCGAGGATTTTTACGACATGAAGGTGACGCAAGCGGAAGGCTTCAACAAGAAGAAGTGCTTCGAGATGCTCGATGGCTTGGAGGAAGCTACGCGACCGCTCATGCACGCCGCGCGCGACAGGCTCAAGGCGGAAAAGGGCGAAGACGCGACCAAGGGATGGAACACAGCGTACGCGCTCAGCGGAGAGTTGACGCAGTTGATTGATCCGTATTATCCATTTGAAAACGCTCCCGAGGTCTGGGGACGCTCGTTCGGGGCGATGAAGATTGGTTACAAAGGCACGACTATGCGACTGGATTTATGCGATCGCGTCGGCAAGTATCCCAACGGTTTTTGCCACTGGCCGACGCCGCCGTTCAAGAAAACTGATGGCACGTGGGTGCCGTCTGAGTCGAACTTTACCTCGCTCGCCACGCCTGATGAAATTGGTAGCGGTAACACCGCCTTGACGACGCTGATGCACGAAGGCGGACACGCCGCGCACTTTGCCAACATCGTTCAAGGTTCTCCGGTGTTTGCGCAAGAGCGGGCGCCGTTCTCTGTCGCCTTGGCGGAGACACAATCAATGTTTCTCGACGCCTTGTGCGAAGACGCTGCGTGGCAAGCGCGATACGCGAAGGATCGCAAGGGCAACGTCATTCCTTGGGAGTTGATTGAACGAAATATTCGACAAAAGCACCCTTATAAGGTCATGGCGCTGCGCGGGATGATCGCCGTGCCGTACTTTGAGAAGGCTTTGTACGAGCTTCCGGAAGATCAATTGACGACGGAAAACATTTGCCGCGTCGCTGATGAGATTGAAGAAAAGATTCAAGGAGGTTTCAGCGGTCGTCCGTTGATGAGCGTGCCGCACATCTTGGCCGACGAGTCGTCCGCATACTACCACGGATACGTGTTCGCAGAGATGGCCGTGCACCAAACTCGAGAGCATTTCTTCCGCACCGAGGGATACATTGTCGATAACCCAAAAGTCGGTCCAACGCTCGAAGCCGAGTACTGGCGTGCCGGCAGCGGCAAGCCGGGCTTCCTCGGGTTGGTGAATAATCTCACTGGCAAGCCTTTGTCGCACGACGCTTGGGTCAAAGAACTCGGCGAAGACGTCGAAGAACTTGTCAAGAGTGAACGTGAGGCTTATGAAAAATCTCTAGCCGAAGCCACATCTACGAGCGATGTTGATTTGGACATGCGCATGCTATTCGTCCATGGCGACGAGGTCATCGCCGATAGTGCCGAAAACGGAGGTTTCTTGCCGGCGTGTGCAAAGTTCAAGAGCTGGATTCACGACAAGTGGCCGAAAACCGTGGCAGCGTAGATTGTACTCGTGCGCGATGAACTTGATGAAATAATGAATTCAACATTTTACAAATTTTCTCCATCTTGAGTTTTGCCGCGGTTCAACCTCGATGAGAGTCTCGCCTCCTTCACGCGTCGTCGCTGCCGTCGCTCCGCTCACCGTCGGCGCCCCACCGCGACCGTCGCCGCGGCGGACTTCTAGAATCTCGTCGCCTCTCTTGGCCGCGTCCTACCCTATCTCTGCTATCTCGTCGCGGCGGCCGGTCGTACGGTTTCTGCTGCGAACGTCGACCGTCGCGACCGCGTTCCTGATTTTTCTTCATGCGCTCGTACGCCTCGTCCTCGCGCTTGCGCTGCGCCTCGGTATCCTTCATGAATTTCGATGGCACGCCTTTCTCTCCGTGTTTGCCCGCGTTCGCCTGTGCGCTCGCCAAGAGCTCCCACAGTTGCACGCAAAACGTTTCGGTTTGCTTTTCGAGAAACGACTCCAACTGCGCGTACATGTGTGCGCCATTCTTGTGAATCTTGCACTCTTCTAGCAACACCTCGATCATGCCGATCAAAACTTCGTCCTCCACCCCCAACAGCGCGGTGATCTCGCGCGAGATCCACGGTTTGATGACTTCTAAATCAACCTTGTCGATGTCAATTTTCACCTTGAGCGCCTCGGCGAGCTTGGCGTTGGCGCTCGATGAACTGCTCGGTCGTTTCCCGAACGCCGCGGCACCGCGGCTGAACGGTTGTCTGTACGTGCTCATGCGGCTCGTCGCGTAAAGACTCGAGCGCGCGCGAGTGCGGAAGTGCGGAGAAAATCTCAACCCTCACTACACCGCATAACCTGACGCCCGACGCCGACATCGATGGGTGGTGAAGACGACATCAAGGGCATCCTGGGCGTGTGCGCGCAGGTATGCTTCGTCGGCACCGTCATCGCAGCCGCGCGCGAGTCCGGCGCGCACTGGTTACACCGAACGTGCACGCTCTGCGGCGGCGCGAAGACGATGCGCTGCGAGCACTGCAAAGCCACTGGCAAGTTGCAAAAGCCGGAGGATCGAGGTGATTTCGCGACGTTGAACGCGAAGATTGAGACATTTCAGTGCATGTTTTGTCAAGGCAAGGGAGCGGTGAACTGCCGCAGGTGTGCGGGCGCGGGGGGCGAGATTGGACGCAACATAAACTGGCATCGCATGGTGCACGGCGAAAAACCTTTCAAGGACTTGCTGAGAAACCGCAACTTTGGCTACATTCCTTCCCTCTTGAACGAACGAATCGCCAGACAAGCGGATCGCGATACGTTGGATGACTTTCACGATGAAGTCGAAGAGTTGGACGGGGTGGCGGCAAAGATTCGTCGCTTTCGCCTGAGCCAGGCGCGAGGCGAGGCGCCGCCGGCGAAAGGTAAGAGGAAAGGCAAGGCGAAGAAGACTTCTTCAAAGGGCAAACCGACGAACGCGGCGGCGGCGAAGAATTCAAAGCCATCGGGGAAGGCGAAGAAGAAAGTCGCGCCCGCGCCCGTAGAAAAAGAGTAAGCAAACTTCTCACGTAGTAGCCCGAAAGTGTAAAGTATTAGACATCTGCATCGACGCCTCAAAACAGGGCGCGCGTTCTGGTTCGAGCGTCTCGCACGACGCGAGTGCGCGTATATCGCTATGGATCGTACGAGCGTGATGCGAGCACCCGAGCGCGGCGTCAACGACACGTCGACGCTGACTCCCACGTCGGCATCGTTACTGCGGTACGCCAATCACGAAGTCATTCGAGCGCTGTTGCGACGAGAAAACGACGACGAGCACGGCGAGGATGACGATGATGGTGATTTCGAATCCCTCGATCGACGCGCGAGGGAGATCGAAATGAAACTCGTGGACGTCGAGCGTCGCTCGATCGACGCTCACGCGGATGAGTGCGAGAATTTACTGCAACTGCAAGGCGAAGTGCACGCGTGCGACGGGATATTGAGCGACATGGAACAAACGTTGAAGACGTTTCAGGACGATTTAGGGCGTATATCGATGGAAATTAGGGAGTTACAGCGTTCGAGCGAAGATTTACGCGTGCGAAGTGCAAACCGCGCGCGAGCTGAGCGAAAATTAGGCGACGCGGTGGAGGCGCTTTCGGTACCGCCGTCGCTGATTAACGCCGTGTTTAACGGCGACTTCGTCGGCGGTGACGGGGGATTTGTCGAAGGCGTTCGCGAACTCGAGGTGAAGTTGGATCATCTCAGTGTGTCCGCATCGAAAGGCGCGGGTCGCGCTGTAAACGACGTCGCGCCAGAACTCGAGCGACTGCGCGTCAAGGCGGTCGACCGCGCTTGGGCCTTCTTGTACGGTGAATTCGCGGCGTTGAAGAAGCCACGCGCGAACGTACAGTTAATTCAAGAAAATTCACTCGCGAGACACGCGCCTCTGATCGAGTTCCTACGTAAGCGAGGACCAGAGGTGTATTGGGAGGTGAAGAGCACTTACGCGGATGTCGTGGGAAAAGTGTTGAAAACGGCGATGACTTCGTATTTGGATTCGCTCAAGCGCGTCACAAAAGCGCCTAGATCTCGAGTTTTGCTCGCATCCAGGACGCGCACGACTTCCTCGACGACGGCAACAACGTCGGCGACGACCGACGTCGCGTCGGCGGCGGCGAACGCCTTGGCTGGAATGTTCGCGGGCATCACGTCGTCGCCGGCGTCTTCTAGTGCGTCCAAGACTGATGAGACGAATGGCGACAGCTTGTTTGATCTTGGTAATCGCGCGCGTGCCATGTATGCGGCAGAGACAGAGCCTCCGTTGGTGGTGCATCGGCAATCGGACAAGGTGAGGCAAGAAGCGCACGCCTACGAGGAGTTGTTCCGAAGCGCGCATCGCCTGCTCATAGACACCGCGACGTTCGAGTATGCGTTTTGCGAAGTATTTTGGAAAGGCGAGCGCGAAATGTTTGAAATCGTTTTCACCGGTCCACTGATGGCGTACAACGATTTCGTCGCCCAAGGCGTTGCGCAGTCTGGGCACGACGCCGTCGGGCTGTTGATTGCCATCCGCGTGAACAACGCCCACAGACGCGTGATGAATCGTCGCCGAGTGCCCGCGCTGGACGCGTACATCGACAACTTGAACATGATACTTTGGCCGAAGTTCAAGCACGCGTGTGATGCGCACGTCAAGTCGCTCGAGGACACGCGAGAGTCGTTCGAGCCCAATCCAGAGTCGCCGAGTTTCATCGTGAAGCGATACGCAAACTTTGTCCTCGCGCTCACCACAGTGGCACATTCGCGCATGGGCGCATCTTCTGCGGATGAACTTAACGTTACGAATCAGGTTGATTTGTTTCTCGATCGTTTGCGACGGTCGATGTACGACTGTGTTACGAGTAAGCTGTGCGCTTCGCTCAAGGCGTCGCCTCGCTCGCGAAGCGCGTATTTGGTAAAGTCGTACGATCACATCTGCTCGACGTTAAGCTCTTTGACGAATCTCAACGATGATGACGGTGTCGAGAGATGCGCTGAGGATGACGAACTCGCCACAGAACTCGCGAGTCTGCACTTCTTTGAAGAAAAACTCATCGAAGAGTCCAAAGCGTTTGTGTCGCACGCGTTGGCGGAGCGCTTCCCGAGAATTACGACGATTTCGCGACGCCGTCGGAGCGGTGAAGGCGCGAGCATTGATGCACTCGTCATTCGTGACGCACTCGTCGCGTTTCAACGCGAATGGCGTGATGCTTTGAAAGCGACGCACGAAGACTGCGTGTCGTGTTTCGGCGCCGCGCGCGACTGGCGCGCCAACGACCTCTTCCACCGTTGCTTGGCGGAATTGGTATCGACGTACTTTGCCTTGATCGACGACGACACCGATGAGACCATCATCGTCACCAAACCCACCTTCACGCTCGAGGGCAACCGCTACGTCTCGAGATCGTAGACGTAGACGCTGCGAATTAAAGAACGCTAAATGTATACTCGTCGCCTCTTCCTCGTCTCCAGTCCTGCTCCTCGCGCGACCGACGCGCCGAAAGCCTGGCTGCCGCGTTCCCGGTGTTGGCTCTCTGGATAAAGCGTCGTCAAGCGTCGCGTCAGTCTCCGACGCGCAGGCCGCGATGGCGTGCAAAGTCTGCGCCGTGGGACGAGCGATATCAACCCCGGACGTCGATCGCTCGTGTCGTCCCTGTCGTCCGTCGAGCGTCCGTCGTCGACGCTCGTCGACGCTCGTGGCGTCATCTTCCGGGACGTCGTCGAGTGGTCGTCCGCGCCGTCCATCGTCTTGGACGGCGCGTGAAAAGACGCAGAAGAATATTGGGCGCGATTATCTCGTGGAGCTCGGGAAGAACGACACCGGGAACACGAATACAAACGTCGGCGCCCGACAAGGTGTAGTGGACGACGTCTTCACGCGCAACGCCACTGGCGAGTTTCAACTCGGCGCTGATTCCGACATCGCGAGCGGAGAGCTTCGGTACCGGTATCAAGAGGCTAGAAAGTTTAAAAATTTAGTCGGCGATTACCACTGTCCACCGGCTTTCATGGAGAAGGTGAGCGGGCACTTGGTGAAGAACTTTTTATTTGGCGGCGGCTTGCGACACGTGCGAGAGATGACAAACGAAGCCGGAGTCGTGGTTCAACCGCCTAACACCCCGCTGATTTTGGGTGTTTGGGGCGGCAAGGGTTGCGGGAAATCGTTTAATTTGGAACTTGCGTGTAAAGCCATGGGTGTGACGCCGATCATCACGAGCGCTGGTGAGTTGGAGGACGAAAACGCCGGCGCGCCAGGGCGGTTGATTCGCGAGCGATACAAGCGCGCAGGAGAAATTTTGCGACGCACGGGGGTGATGAGCTGTTTAATCATCAACGACGTCGATGCTGGTATTGGATGGTTCAAGGACACGCAGCACACGGTGAATAACCAAACCGTGTGTGGCACGCTAATGAATTTGTGTGATCACCCAGAACTCGTCAGTCTTGGCGAAGATCGCGGCGAAGATGGCAAAAATTTGCAAACTGCGCGCGTGCCGATCATCGTTACAGGAAACGACTTATCAACGGTCTACGCGCCATTGTTGCGCGATGGAAGAATGGATAAGTGGTACTGGAATCCTAGTCGAGACGATATCTGTGACATCGTGCACGCACTTTTCAAGGACGAAGTGGACTGGTCTCCAGACGCCACAGCGCGTCTAGTCAATGCGTTCCCGGGTCAGCCGTTAGACTTTTTTGGTGCCGCGCGGGCCAAAGTATACGACGACGCCGTATCACGTTGGATGTGCGAGGTCGACGTCAGGGAGCGTTGCGAGTTTTTGATTCGAAAGATGTCGTTGGGGGGCGAGGAGGACTTGTTCGGAAACGTCGGCGATGACTCCTCGCTCTGGCGCTATCACACGCCAAAAGAAGTCGTGCGAGGGGCTTCAATTTCCCCACAAAGTGTGTTTGACGCGGCAACGGAGTTGGCACAGCAGCAGCAGTACATGATGACGCAAAAGCTCTCCATCGAGTACATGAAGTGGCAAAAGAATCCGGAAGACTTGACGGATGAAGAGCGCGAGGCGATGGAGGCGAAGGATAACTGGCGCAAGACGATGAAGAAACGCGAGGAAGTGAGACGCGCGCGCGCGGCAGAAATGCGTATCAACAAGGCGAGCCCAGAGAGCATAGAGGCGCGGAGATTGCTTCTCGAAGCGACGATGAAGCGCGCCAGAGAGAAGCGTGAACTTGAATCGACCGAAAGACGACTCACGGTGACTAGTGAAGGCATCCAGTCAAAATCGATTCCAGAGTCTCCATCGTCCAAGCGCTGGATGACGGTTTCGGTGGAAGAAGCTTTCGACGCGTTCAAAGCCGGCGTGTGCTCGGTCATCGACGTTCGTGACGTCAAATCGTTTCGGCGCGAGAGCATTTCGGGCGCTTTGAACATTCCTCTCGTAAATATCGAAGGAAAACCACTTGCGTACACGTACACGACAAATGCGCAAGAGTTCCTTGAAGTTTTCACCTCAAAGTTTCCAAACAAAGACGCTGCAGTAGTGCTTCTCGGGGGGCGTCAAATTGAAGCGAATGGGTTGGATGACCCCGAACGGTGCGGCTGCATGGACGCGCTGATCGATCGCGGGTACGAAAACGTCGTCGTTGTCGATGGGGGGTACGATGGCTGGGTGAAGGAGTATACACCTGGCGGCAAAAAGCGTTTACAAGAATGGAAATTGGACGTGGTGGTCGGTGCATCTGGTACGTCGTGCGTCGGTGCCGAGCTTCCCGTCGTTGGAGGTCTTGCGGAAGAGCGAAAAGCGGCGCAAATTGCCCACTTGAAAGCACTCGAGGAGCATCTGGTGAATTCAAACGCGAATAGCGCGTGGAAAGTGGCGTTTGATAGGTTCGATCGGCTTTACTTTTACAACGTCGAAAGCGAGAAGAGTCAGTGGGCGGATCCATCGGCGTATGATGTCACGAATCAGATTTGGTTGCTCTCGGCGCCGATGAGCGATTCAGGCGCCATCGCGTTGACGGCAATTTCCGTCGACGACGCCGTGCAGCGTTTACTTTCCAAATCATCGATGGTGATCGACGTGCGTAACCCATACGCTTTCAATATGGAATCGGTCAACGGCGTCATTAACGTCCCTTTACGTCGAGCGGAAGGATCAAAGCTCTCGCCGACGTACGCGATTGTCGGCAAAGACGCGTTCGCGCAAGCTTTGGCATCCATCGCAGCCGATAAGGCACAGTCGCTGATTTTCGTCGGCGACGAGTCGCCGGACGAGCGCTCGGAGATCGCCGCGCAGCACGCGCTGTCGGCGGGGTATACGGACGTTTTGATAGTCGTCGATTCAGTTCCTCAGTGGCTCAAAAAGTACACGGCGAGCGGAAAACCGAAGAAGGTGTTGGCGCAAGGGGCTTACAAGAGCGACCTGCTGTCAAAAGGAGCCTTCAACATGTTTGCGGGCGAATCGTGATTTCGCGTGAGTTCGCGTCGTTCGCAGAGACATGTATTAAGAGAACAGCCGATGCTTCAGAACGCGACGTATGACCAAGCAATTCTTTTTCGCCGGGGATCTCATGCTAGCGCGCGGCGTGGATCAAGTTCTTCCGAATCCGCTGCGAAACGCCTCGCTACGCGAATCTTGTTGTACGCACGCCAACGACTACGTACGCCTCGCGATGAAGAAGTGCGCGATACAGCGTAAACCAACCTGGACGGCGAAGGAACTGCTCGGCGACCTGCTTCCTGCTCTTCGTTCGCGAGAGCCCATCGACTTAAGCGTCGTAAACTTGGAAACGTCAGTGACAACGAACGATGAGTTTTGGCCGCGTAAAGGAGTGTGTTATCGCGCGTCGAAGGAAAACTGTCTCGATGTCTTGGCAACTTTGCGCGTCGATGTGCTGACGCTGGCAAACAATCACACACTGGACTTTGGCATCAAAGGACTGATCGATACACTCGACGCGATTGATTCAGCGTCTCGAGTGGGCGCAGGACGAAACGACCTTCAGGCGTTCGAACCGAAGATTGTTGCCGACACCGCGGTATTTGGATTGTGTCTTGAAAACTCAGGAGTACCGGTTTCGTGGCAGGCTCGAAGGAACGCCGCGGGTTTGGCTCTCATTCTAGACGAACACGACTTGAATCGAGTCGCTCGTGAAATCGAACGCACAGACGTGCCGATCAAAATCGTCTCGCTGCACGCCGGCGGCAATTGGGGGTATTCGATTGAGCCGGAGACGCGAATGGTCTGTCGCCGACTGATTGACGCTGGTGCGCACTTCGTACATGGACACTCGAGCCATCACGCGCGTAGCGCCGAGCTCTACAAACGTCGACTCATACTCTTTGGGTGCGGAGAACTTCTCAACGATTACGAAGGCATAGGCGATCACGCAGGCTTTCCATCGAAAACATACAACGCCGATTTGCGATACGCGTACTTTCCCACGTTGAACGATACCGGCGAATTCACGGAAATGAAAATCGACGTCTTCACGCAAGCAAACTGTTTTCGCCTCGAGCGCGCAACGATCGACGCCACACAGCGAGCTTTCAGATCGCTCGTCGCCGATTACCGCAGAGGGGGGCTCGCGATGTCGATGAAAGCACCGAACACGCTCCTTGTCAAGCCGCTGTGAGGCATCTAAATTTACTTAGAGCTTGAGTTTTAGTGTAAACATCGGAACATTGTACCGCTTAAACTTCAACGTAGAGGCGCGCCATCGCGCGTTGGACAAAACCTACGCCGCCACTCGACGACGCGCGCCGCGGACGTTCGCACCGCCACCGTCGCTCTCGCGAGTATGTTGTCAGTCGCATCGCGCGCGAGCGCCCGCGCGTCACCCTCGAGCGCGTCGTCGTCGTCCCGCACGAGGTCGACGAGAAGTGGATATCGTTCGCGTCATCGCGCCGTCGCGCGCGCGACGAGCGAGAAGGCGAAACCGGATTGGGCCGGTGACGACGCGCTGTCCAAGCTCGTCGACGCCGCGATCTCCAACGAGTTGCTGTACGAAAACATCATGAAACCGATGGCACGAAGGACGCTGATTCAGACGGCGGAGAAGAATGGCATTCAGTGGCGCGACGAGGCGAAGCGCCTGGAGGGCGACTCGAGGGTGTACGAAGCGTTCGAGGCGATCAAGGACGATTCGATAGAATACCCGGAGTATTACTTGAAACCGTTTCACGCGTACAGCGAAGGGAATTTATGCTGGCTCGCCGCTACGGAGGCGAGAAGCGCGACGTATTCCATGGCGCTCCGCGTTTGGCCCAAGGATAGAATCACGGCGGAGACGGCGCAGCAAAGGTTGAGAGACTCGTACACCGACACCGTGCGCGCGCATCGAGAAAAGTATAACGAGGCCACTGACGTCGAGCCGAAGAAAATTCTCGACGTTGGGTGTTCGGTGGGGATGTCGACGCGCTACTTGAGCGAGGCGTTTCCGCAAGCCGAAATCGTGGGACTCGATTTGTCGCCGTACATGCTCGCCGTGGCGAGCGTGAGTGATCAAGGCGTGGAAGGAAGCGAGCGACGCACGTGGGTTCACGGTAAAGGCGAAGACACCAAGTACTCCGATGCGACATTTGACATCGTTTCGCTCGCCTTTGTGATTCACGAGTGTCCCGAGAACGCGACGGCGGCGCTCATGAAGGAGGCGCATCGCGTGTTGAAACCGGGCGGTACGTTTGTGATGACGGATAACAACCCGCAGAGTCCGGTAATTCAAAAGCTTCCACCGGCGTTGTTCACGCTCATGAAGTCTACGGAGCCGCACTCGAACGAATATTACACCATCGACGTGCAGCAAATGTTGACAAACGCCGGTTTCGAAAACGTGCATCAAGAACAAACGGATCCGCGTCACCGCACCGTGTGCGGGTCGAAGAAAATGTAAGCGCCGTGTAGGGCTCTACTCATTAATAGTACCATGCAATTACAACACCTCCTCTTGTCCGAGCTCAACTTTTCCCCGGCGACTGCTTCGCGGCGCTCGCGGCGGCGCGATCTTTTTCTTCCTTCTCCTTCAAAAGCGTGCGCACGAGCTCGTACGTCAGGAAAGAGAATCCCGCCTGAGGCACGATTTTCAACGAGCTCGGTACCCAACCGCGGAACAACGCCTTGGCACCTCCTTCCTTCAGCGTGAGCTTCAAGCAATTGGCGATGGACGAGCTCGGCGCGAGGCCAGTTTGCATTCTCACCGTGACGCGATAAATCGGATAGGACGCCGTGGACGCGATGAACCCCGAAGTCACTCCGCACAGCAGCGTCGGTAAGGCGCCCGCGGATTCTTGCTTCGTCGCCCTTTTGTACGCTGATGAAAGAATGTCGTACGTGCCGAAACTCAAACCGGTGTAAGGAATCGTTCCGAGCATCGCACACCCCCAGCCAGAGTACAACCCTCGCAATCCAGTCTGACGAACCACCGCGGCGGCGGCGGCGAGCGAATTCGCGTACGCCTTTGTGTTGATCGACAGTCTCGTGGAGATGACTTCGAGTGGGTATAGCAGTGTGTCCGACGTCATACCAGCGAGCGAGCCCGCCAAGAGCCGTTCAACATTCGTCGGCTCGCGCGGCTCGCCTCGAGTGAGCATATTCTTGTACGTCGAGTACGCGAAAAAGTCAAACGCCTTGCCAGGCGCGCTCGAGACCGAATTCGCTAAATTGCCCTTGAAGAATCCCTTGGTTCCTTCCTCGCGCATGATCTTTTGAAACATTCGCGATAATCCGACGGTGCCGTCGCCACCCACGGTGGTGCGAATCGCGACGACGTTGAGCGGCGACGACATCGTCTTGGCGACGATGCCGGCGACGCCGCCGGCGACAAAGTGCCCCCACGGTGAACCGTCTTTACGTTTGTCTGGAATCGCGAGACGGCGAGGTCCAATATCTAAACCAACCTTCATGTAGTACGGCTGCACCGTTCTAAACGCGTCCACGGGCATGAAGACGAGCAAATCGCGGAAATCATCCGCGTTGAGCAAAGCGTTATCCGACACGGACTGCAGCACGGCGTCTAAATTTTTCTGTCGCAGTTTTTTACGCGTGTTATATCGCCCCGAGCGCAACTCTAAATCACGCAAGCCGCTCTTGAGTTGTTTTCCCGTGATGACGCCCTTATCGTCCGGTTCCAACGAGTCAAACGCGTCGCGCAAAGCGATATCTTTGGAGCGCGCGTACGCGGCAAACTCTTCAAAGTTCATCCACCCGTTCCCGTTCGAATCCCCTTCGGCCACAAAGTCGTGCACGAACGATGCCGGCATCTTCAAAGATTTCGCGTACGTGTCCACCTCGCGCTGCGAAATGTATCCGCTGTCCAAGGTGTCGATGCGCTTGAAGAGTTGCTTCAGGCGCGCCTGACGTTCGATCCACTTCGGCGACTTGCCTCGACGCAACGCGCTCGTCACCAAGCGCGTTTTCAACTCTTCGTAATCATTCGCCGCCATCGCTCGAAGCGCAAACGTGGACGCGACGAACGTACACTCCACCAGCCCCTCGTTCGTCGAAGTCAAGTGCGCGCTCCGAATGCTCAGCGCCATCGAGTTGAACGCGTTTCCTAAATCCGCCATCAATCCCACGCGATCGTACGTCGTCAGCTTCACGCGCGTCATCCCACTCTCACCGTCTGATTCGATCGCACACGTCGTCTGCCCGACGAAATCGCTCAACACGTTTCCGTCGTCGTCGTACACCACCCGCCGCGGCGTCGTCCGCGTCGTCTCCGCCTTCGTCGTCGTCGTCGTCGTCGTCGTTCCGAGTCTTTCGCCGATCATCGCGATCGCCCGCGTCACGCGCGCGCGCATCGGCGTCACCGCGCCCTTCGCGCTTCCGCGCGCGTCGCACCGCGCGCCATCCGTCGCGTCGTCGCCGCGCGCCAACCCTCGGCGGCGGCGATTCGCGTTCGCGACGCGCGACGCCGTCGCGCGCGTCGACGCGCGCGTCGACGCGGACGACGACGCGGACGTCGACGCGGACGTCGACGCCGCACCGTCTCGACGCCCCATCGCGCGCCGCGCTGGCGTCGCGACGCCCCATCGCGCGCGGACGCGGCGACCGACCGACGACGTCGACGGCGCGCGCCGACGGACGCGCGCGCGAGGGGAACAAAACCGTCGAAATGCCAGATGCCGCGATGCGCGACCGACGCGCGCGCCGCACACTCGAACGCACCGATCGCGGCGCTCGAGCCGACCGAGGGAGTCCGTCGTCGACCGTCGTCGACGCGCGTCGGCGACGCGTCGTCGCGCGAACGAACGCCGAACGCCGAACGCGCGAACGAACGAACGACGAACGAACGAATGGAGACGTTTCAACGAAACGGCGCGGCGAGAGATGACCCGTGGGCGTCGATGCGAATGACGACGGAGGCGGTGCAGACGACGCGCGGACGGGCGTTAGGCGATGGTGACGACGATGGCGACGGGATGCGGGACTCACCGCTCACGACGCGACGGAGACGGAAATTGGGGACGACGAAGCGCGCGAACGCGCGAACGCGGCGAAACGACGCGAGCGCGTCGGAGGAAGACGCGGCGGGAACGTGCAGTGAGGGAGAGGAAGAAGCGATGACGTTAACGACGACGCGACGGACGACGCGAGGGAACGTGAAATTCAAAGCCGAGGCAGAGAACGCGTCGTTGACGGCGATGGCGAAAAAATCCGCGAGCGCGGCGACGACGACGCCGGGGAAGAAGGTCGTCGTGCACGAGGAGGTGGAGAAAATCAACGCGCGCGCGACGAATAAGCCGTTAAAGGCGAGGACAAACGAGAAGGGCATGCGTGAGGGTGAATCAAGCGCGGTGAACAGTTCGAATGAGTCGTTCGCCACAGCCTCGATCGATCCGTGGGGCGCGCCTCTGGTCGTCGCCGTGGAGCGCAAAAGTCGCCAGGTGTCTTCGGGGCCGCGCGACTCGATGACGACTGCGAGGAAGAAACGCGCGCAGGAAGAGGTGCCGATGAGTCCGAGTCGATACGAAAGCGTGAATCCGCGCGTGGTTACCGCGACGAAACGGTCGAAAGAAGCGCGTTCACCGGTGCGACAGTTGACGGCGGCGAACGTCGCGTTTGGTTCGCCGACGGCGATTTTATCGGCAACAAACGGACCGCTGCGAGCGGATACCGATGAAGGTCGAGCGTACGTGTGCCCCGGACCCGAGCTTCCCCCGAAAGGCGAGTGTTATCTCGGCATGTGGCGCGGTGAAGAGCGCGCGCGGCTTCTCGCGTACGAAGCGTGCGTGCAAAGCTGTCTCGAAGGCTCGCTCGGATCGTTCACGGCGCAGCGACGATTCGACATGGATACGTGTTTGTTTTTCCTCAATGAACGCTGCGCTGAGCTTCGTCGGGCGTTCGGTTTGGACAATGTTCTAGTTGGCGTGCACTCGGACGAGGGAAGGTCGCCTGAACCGAAAACTCGCGTGACGCCGGAGAAGATGCGCCGAGCGGAATCGACGCGAGGCGTCGGCCCGGGCGCGGGCGGCGTGCGCTGGGCCGCCATCACCATCGCCGTCATGGACGTTGAAATCATCGATCGTGGTTTGAAAAAGTTCACCAAAGGTTGGGATCCGCGCGAGCACGGTTGGCAACGCCCGACTGAAGCGCGTGGTCAGCACATGATTGTTCGCACGGAGGGTGGCCCGGGCAGCGCCGAGGTGTGCGCGGAAATCGCCGTCAAGCAACCTGCGGTGCGCTTGGCTCTGGGACCAGGGGACAAAGAGTTTATCATCGAAGTGCCGCTCAAATCTGATGGCTCAAAAGTCGCCACGGCGCAAATCGCGTTGGATCAGCTCTGCAAGAGAGCCGAAGCTGGAGTCGTCGAACTGCCGTTGGAGCTCGAGGTGGAGATGCCGGCGACGGAACAAGCCGCCGCGTACACGCACAAGTACGAGAAAGGGACGGTGAGTTTAAGCGCCGTGTTCGAAGCTGCGGTCGGTGCGGGTCTGATGTCGGCACCGCCGGGCGCAGGCACGGCGCCTGACCGCTCGATGCAGGGTTGGGCCGAGGCGAGTCACGTGCTCACGCCTCAGGCGGCGTACGATTTCGCCCTCGGCGCCGCGCTGCGCGCGCTCGGTTTCACGCGACGTCGATTGACAATTCACGGTCAATGGCAAACTTTGCTCGACGAACTCGCGAAAGGGCACGGTGTGTCGGAAACGTACACATCGTTGCGATACATCCAGCACTTGTTAGCCGTGGCCACGCCGACGGCGGATTGTTTATCGCTGATTAGAGATCACTTGAAGTTGGCGTTGCGGCGTCAAGCCGATGGTTCGCTCGGTTCTACGGAAGGGCAGATGCTCAACGGCATTCGCTCCGCCGTCATGACTCTCGTGTGCGTGTGTCTCGCAAACTACAAGTCATTGGACGAGAGCGAGTTTAGAGGCATCACCGAAAGCATACCGCCCATCGTCCCCGCGCCCGCGCTCGACGTCTCCTTGGAGTTGTTCAAGGCGCTTCAGCGCGATCCGAGCTCGAGTGGAGCGCTCGAGATCCTCACAGAAAACATCACCAGCGCCGCGCGAGCATGCTTCAAGAAGAATAAGGCGGTTCTCGTGAACGAAAAGCGAAAATTGGCGGTGAACAACAAGGATCTCGTCACGCAGCTGTACGTCGCCATCGGAGAATTGTGCGTGGCGCTCAAGAACGAGTTGGAGACGGACAGAGTGATTCAGAGCGCTTCCGAGTTTCCAGGTGGATTCTCCTTGCCCGCTCTTTCGGCGGATATGTATTGCACGGAAGTTGCGGCGACGTTCAAGGACGCGTTGGACGCGTGCCCTCCCTCCGGACCGCCGTCGACGGATGTGTTGGACTGCATCGAGAGATCGTGCAATCTTCAAGCTTCGGCGTCTATAGAGGAAAAGGATGGTCAAAGAATGGGTGCACCCAAGCTCGACACGCGTAAAATCTTCCAGCCGCACATCGATGGCTGGATCACGGCGGCACAGAGGCGTCTCGAGGTGCGATGCGTCGCGGTGCTCACCACGAAGGGCATCGTCGGCCCAGCCATCGAGGAGGCTTACATCGCCATGAACGATGCTTTGCACGGTTTCGAGCGCATAGTCACGCGTTGGCCCGATCAAGCGCTCGCACTTGAAAGGGTTCTCGTCAGCGCCGAGCGCTTGCTCATCAAGCAAATCGCCGAGTCGGTCGAACACTTGCACGTCGGCATCGCGAACAAGGAAGACGGCGACGGAAAGTCGTCGAAGCCGACTTTGCGCGCCAAGGGCAACTGGATGAACAAGTTCGGGAGCATGAAGGACGGTGTGGCGTCTGTCGCTAAACGAACGCAGCAAGTGTCGCAGCAAGTGTCGAAACGTCTGAGTCGAGGAGACGCCGCGCACAATGGCATTCCTCCGGCGCTCGCCGCGGCGCTCAACGCGCTCAAGTCGATGGAGATTCGTAGAGCCGACGAAGAAAAAGTCGGGCAGCGTTTGATGACTTGGGCGGTGAACGGCGGTAGTGCCGGTGCAGATGAGCTCGGGCACGGCTTGACGGAAACGCTCGGCGAGTTGCGCGCGCACTACAACGGCTACTTGCGACGCGCGGTACACGGCGTGTACAGCTGCGGCCCGTCGTTGCGGGAGAAGCTGTGCAAGGCGAAGCCGAAGCAAGAGGTCGAACCCGTCGTCGCTCCGGTGCTCGCGTACATCGATGGTATCAAGGTTTCACTGGACAAGAAGCTGCCGCAGCGACGCGCCATGGTGGGTGTTCTTCGAGGATTGTGGGACTCCATCGGCGCCGAGTGCTTGGCGTTTTACGAGGAGGATTTGCGGACGAATTCCACATGGCACAAGCGCGTGCTGGCGAGTGCCGCCGTGGATATCGTGAGCGATAAAATTCAGGATATTATTCGTGAGTTCCTCGTGCACGACGTGCAGGACAAGGACGTAGAACCACCTTCGTCCGTGGCCAAGCTTCAAGCGTTTAGCTCGTCGAATACGCGCGACTCCGTGCAGTTGTACTGATGCCATCTCAAAGTGTAAAATATACAAATTCTAAAAGAATACAGCCGCCGTCGCCCAAGCGCGCGCTAATTTTGAAACGTTGTGTTTCGATTGCCCGAACGAGGGAACGATTTACTCTTCGGTCCCGCTTTGAACGGTTCGTCGTACGCCGCCTTGAAGCGCTGATTGAAGCCCCGCTTCTTTTCGACTTCGATCGGTTTAAAGAGCAAATCTGTGCCGGTCATGCCAAACTTTTCCTTCGCGAGCGACGCGAACGTTTTACGTGATGCGTCCAAATCAAAATCTTGCGCATCTCTCTTCATCTCCTCTGTGATTTCGTCTTCATCGTCGTCGCTATCGGTGCTTTCGTAACCGCGCATCGTCTCGGCGCGCCGCGCTGCAAGTTCGGCGCGCGCGCTCGCGGCTTCATCCGCGCGCGACATCTCGTTGGTGGGTATGACAAATGGCAAGTGTTTGTCCACCTTACGCAAGGGTGCCGGAACGCGAACGCCTCCCGGAAGCTCGATTTCCTCTCGAGCCGCGCGACGTTCGACGACGCGTTCAGACGCCTTGGACGCGGCGTTCGTCGTCGCCGCATCCACGGCGATCGTCGAGTCGTTCACCGGCGGCGCGACTGCGGGTTCCGCATCGTTGCCCCACACGTCGAATATTTGCGCCATCGGAATCATCGTCGACGCGCTCGCGTGGGATGACTTCGCGCCTCCCATGAGCGACGCCATCGATCCGCGCTTGCGCTTCGTCGTCGTCGCCGCCGCGGATACGGGTGCCAAGACGCGCTCTTGCGCTGGGAGCGCCGCCGCGGTCGACGTGAGCTCGTTCGTGAGCGCGTCGCGTTCGACAGCGGGTCGCGCGGCGACGACGACTTCAGGGACGGCGCCCTCCGGCGCCTCCGCGCCGTTTGGCTTGAAACTCGGCGCGCCGACGGCGTGCGCGCGAGAAATCAAATCCGCCACTTGCGCGGCATGTTTCGCCACGAGCGGTGCTTCGCCGCGACATTCCGCCAAAAGTGCGCGCGTTGTAGACGGCACCGTGAGCGCCAAGCGAAGCATGAGCGCGCGGGGCAAGACGTACCCCAAACTTTCGTCCGCGTCTCGCGCCGCGCGATCGCGCCAGTCGAACAACGCCGCGTACACGGCCAACTGCGGCTCGCTCAGCTCCTTCAAGTTATCCGTCTTGAGCAAATCTTCGTAATACGCGCCGTCGTCAAACGAGGGCGGGACGTATCGTTTAAAGCACACGTCGCGACTGCGCGCGAGCGTCTCGGCGATTGAATCTTCCGAGCGCGCGCGAAGCGCCTCCTTCAACCTGTCGTGCACGTACAACAAGTGATGGGTGTCTCCGCGCGCGTACTCCACCATCTCTTTCGTCAGCGGACGCAGACGCCAATCAGCGAGCTGAAACCGCTTGTTTGCCTTGATACCGCAGTAGTGGTGCAGCAGGTACGCCAAACCTTTGCTCGGCAACTCGAGCACGCGAGCGGCTTGACCGGTGTCGAACAAGCACGAGACGAACATTCCGAAGTCTTTTTGAAGCCACTGCACGTCGTTATCGGCGCCGTGCATCACTTTGAGCTTATCAGCGTCCGCGAACGCCTTCCCGAGCGCGTCGCGCACGTGCGAGCGAAGCGCCAAGACGTCGACGACGAAATCTCTCTCGCGCGTGCTTATTTGCATCAAACACGTAAATCCCTTAAACGACCGATACGAGTGATGCTCGAGATCGACCGCGAACTCTTTGCACTCTTCCAAGTGCGCCGCGAGCTCTTCCAACGCATCCACCGTCTCCACGACTTGGAGCGCGTGGTCTTCGTCCATGGGCGTCGGCAGCGTCGCCGGTCCGCTTCGGAGAATAAATTCCGGATACTCGTCGCGCCGCTTCGCGAACGTCGCGAACGCCTCGTAACTCTCGTACCCGACCGGTTTCCGCGAACCATTGTGCGCGACGTTTTCCCTACGATTATCCACCGCGTCTTCGAACGATTCCTGCGGTCTCGCGAGCGTGGCGTCGTGTCGCGTCGTTCGTCTCCTCGTCGCCGTCGTCGTCGCCGCGCCTTCGTCCCAGTCGCCGTCGCCGTCGCCGTCCCCGTCCCCTCGCGCCTCCATCACCGCCGCGTCGATCGCATCGCACCGCGCGTCGATCGCGTCTCGCACGTCGCGAAACCTCTCCTCCGCGTCCGCCGCCGCATCCGACGCCGAATCCGACGCTTCTTCTTCTTCTTCTTCTTCTTCTTCGCCGTCGTCGTCTCGCGCGCGCGCGTCCCAGCCGCCGCCGACGAGCGCCGCCGTCGCGCGCGCCATCTTCCTCCGCACCGCGCGCAGGCGCGCCGCGCTCGATTCCGTCAGCGCGCGCGATCCGCCCTCGCCCTGTCGACGCGCGCGCGCGCTCGCCTCGACGGCGCGTCGCAATCGCTCGACGACCTCGGCGACGCCGCCGCCGCCGCCGCCGGCGCGCGCGCCGTCCATCGGCGGCCGCGACGCGCGCGCGTTCGGGACGCGGATCGATCGTCGCGCGCGTCGCCGCGATCGACGCGATCGACGCGCGCGCGCGGCGACGAGTGCCGTCGCGCGACCGCGCGCCGCCGCCGGACATCACTCGCGACGGCATCGCGACGCGCGCGCGCGCGGACCGTCGTCGAGCGCGCGCGCGATGACGTCTCACGCGTCGACGCGCGCGCTGTCCGAGCTCTCCGCGAGCGCCATCGCGTCGACGCTCGACGCGCGCAATCGCGACGCCCTGGTGACGGCGATCGCGTCGCTGTCGAGGCGCGGCGGCGACGGCGCCGTCGCGCTGGCGATGGACGGCGCCGTCGCGAATGGACTCGTGCGGTGCACGCGGGACGTCGCGCGGCGATTGCGAGACGAGGCGCGCGTGCGGAGGTTTTACGCGTTGGAGCCGCGGGGCGAGCTGCCGGCGGAGGACGACGCGGACGCGGTCGCGTTCGCGGTGCGTCCGCAGTTGAGCGCGATGGTGACGATCGCGGAGCACGTCCGGGGGGTGCGAGATCGCCGGGAGCGCGCGCTGCGCGAGCGCGCGCGAAGAGCGGCGAACGCGAACCGAACGAAAACGAGCGCGAGAGACGCGGCGGCGAGTCTGTTGACGCGCGTCGCGAGCGGGGCGATGGGGAAGAGCGAGAGCGCGAGTAGGGACCGGGCGAGCGGTGACGCGGCGATGGATGCGTTTTCAGAAGTGCCGCCGCTGCCGAAGATGTGCGTCGTGTGCGTGCCGCGCGCGACGGCGATGTGCGAAGACGCGCTGCGAGAGTTGCACGCGCTCGAATACGTGGAGATGACGTCGTGCGACGCGCACTTGATTCCCGTGGAACCGGACGTTTTCACGCTCGAGTATCCGGAGTGCTACAGCGAAATCGTCACCGAGGAGTGGCACGCGTGCACGTATTACGTCGCCGCGGCGTTGCACAAGCTTCAGCGCGACGTCACCGGCCTCGCGCACGTCGTCAAGGGAAAGGGCGAAATCGCGCACAAAGTCGCGCAGTTGATGCTCGAGCTTCGTCTCGGCGGACAGGCGGACGACGAACCCGAGCACGTCGAACCGGGCGTTGATGGAGATTCTCTGATAGATATGATAGTTTTGATCGATCGAGACGTGGACATGGTGACCCCGCTGTGCACGCAGCTCACGTACGAGGGGTTGATCGATGAGATTTTAGGCATCGAAAAAGGCGCGGTAGCGATTCCCAAACGCGCGTTTGAAGACGAGGAGACGAGGGAAAGAAAGGCGAGAGAGGCGGAAGCGAATCTGCCGGAGGAGCAACGAGGCAAGATGCCCGTTCGCGCGCGAGCGCACAAGGCTGGCGAGATCGCGATGCGGCCGAAACTCAACAACACCGACAAGTTGTTTGATGAAATTCGCGATTTGAACTTTGGGCGAGCGTGCAACGTCATTCGCGACCTCGCGACGGCGATTAAGGAGGATTACGCCGCGATTAAGGGGTCCAACGTCGAGGATCAACACGTGAGCGAAATCGGCGATTTCGTGAAGAAGATTAAAGCCAACATCGGGGGCACGGGCTTAGATTTGCACGCCACGCTCGCCAAGTACTTGATCGACTGCACGAAGAAGATTTGGTTCCAAGACCGCCTCGAGTGCGAGCGTTTGTGCGTGGAAGGGGAAGATTTGAAGAAAGTCATCGAGCACATCGAGACGATGATTTACCGCGGCGACGAAGCCGTGCCGTGTTTACGCATGATCGTGCTCGCGTGCATATGTTTCAACGGATTTCCGCCGAAAGTACACGAAAAGCTATTCTCCGACATGTTCAACGCGTTTGGACCGGAGATTATGCTCAAGCTCCTCGCGCTCGAAACCGCGGGTTTGTTTGTCGATCGTGAAGCGGCGAAGAAACGGCCGAGAGGTTTCGCTCAGGTGCGAAAGCCACTCAAACTCGTCGCCGACGGTGTCGATGGCTCCGAAGAGCCGAAAGACATCACGTTTGCCTACTCTTCGTCGGGCTACGCGCCGCTCAGCTGTCGCATCGCCGAGGCGGCGACGCGAGGGCCGTGGAAGACCATCGCCCCGAACAACACCGGAGAGGACGTGCTGAAGCATTTACCCGGAGACACGTTCGAGTACACGCAGACGGAGAACGACTATGGACGCGCGACGAACACCAAGGCGAGTTATCGCGAGTTCAACAAGCGTCGCGAGAAAGCCGCCCCGCTCGACGGCAAGGATGAGCTCTGGCCTAAACCCACCGTTCTCGTTTTCTTCATCGGCGGCGTCACCCACGCCGAGATCGCGTGCCTGCGTCACTTAGCCAAGACCAAGGAATGCGGATGCAATTTCGTCGTCGCCACCACCAAGGTGTTCAACGGCGACGCTTTGCTCGACACGTGCGGCGAGGACGCCGAGCGACTCGAGACTCGCCTTCGCGTCGCGCACGACACCGGCGGCGCGCCGCCGTCGTAGCGAGCGAACGCGCGCACACCCCTAGCGCTCGCTGATGATTTTGTGAAGATATTTTCATGTTTCATCACTCCTCTAGCGTCTATGATTCTACTCCGTCTACCGAGCTACGTCTCGTCTTCGCGTCTCTCCGCGGTTCGCGCGTCACCCTCCGCTCGCCGCGAACCCTCTCGACGCCGCGCTGCCTCGCCTCGGCAGCGCTGGAATCACGCCCGCTTGCCCTAACAACCTCGCCACCGTCTCGCTCGGCTGCGCGCCGACGGACAACCAATACTTGATGCGTTCAATGTTCAACCCGACGTGCTTGTGTCCATCCCTCTGCGCGATCGGGTCGTAGTGTCCGACGATTTCGATGTGTTTCCCGTCTCTGGGCGCGCGCGAGTCCGCGACGAAGACGCGGTAGCGCGGCGCGTTCCTCGCGCCGACGCGCGCGAGGCGTATGCGCACGGGCATGGGCCGAGCGTCGACGAGTGGGCGGCTCGAGGTCGAGCACCGCGCGGGGCCGTCGCGATGTCGCCAATCGGGGGTGATTTTTGATGTCGCCAATCGGGGGTGAATTTTTGTCGCCCGCGTCGCGCGATCGGCGCGCGCGACGAGGGCGACGACGGTTTTACGGAAGACGCGCGCGCGCGACGATTTCACGGAAGGCGCGCCTCGCGTGCGATCGCTCGATGTTACACGCGCTCGTCGCCGTCGCCGTCGGTGCCGCGAGCGCCGGCGCGGCGTTGAAATCCGCGCTCGCGCTCGTGGGATTCACGCAGGCGGGCGTCGCCGCGGGATCGCTCGCGGCGACGGCGCAGTCCGCGTTCTACGGCGGCCTCGTACCGGCGGGCGGCGCGTTCGCGCTGTTGCAGTCGTGGGGGGCGACGATGTCGGCGGTCTCGGCGCTCAAAAGCGCGGCGATGGCGGTCGCGGCGTCGGCGTGCTGGTGCGTCGGGAAATCGTCGGGGACGTGAAACCGGGCACCGGGCACCGCGGAGGTTGGACGTCCGCCTCGGATTCGAGTTCGAGCGCGGACGCGCGGACGCGCGCGCGTCGCGAACGTCATCGTAATCGTCATCGTAATGTTTACGCGTCAAGACTTTTTCGTAATCGTAATGTTTACGCGTCAAGACTTTTTCGTAATCGTAATACACGCGTCAAGACTTTTTCGCCCGGTCGCGCGGCGGACGCGCGAGCGCGACGCACGATTCGCACGCGACGACGGCGACGACGACGCCGAAGATTAAAGAGTCCGCGAAGATGGGCTTCTGGAGCTCTGGCACGCCGTGGGCGTGGCCGAATCCGTACGCGGCGTTGAAGTAGACGTGGTGGAGCGCGATGAAGACGCGCTGGAGGGCGACGGAGAGACCGGCGGCGACGTGACGCCACGTCCACGCGCGGTGCGCGGCGAAATTTCGCGGCGGAAACGCGACGGCGGCGTACGCCGCGCACGCGGTGAACGCGAACCACGCCGCACCGAGATGCTCGATGCGCACGAACGACAATCCTGGAATCTTGCCGTAATCAAACCAAAATGACACGCATTCCTCGCGTTTGAGCGATGGGAAATCGTTCGCGTGAAAGTGTAAATCTCGCGCGTGAATGACGCCGTACCCGTACGTCATCGCCGCCGACAACGCGAAGAACACTCGCCCCGCGATTCGGTGTGCCTTCGGAAACCGCTTTCGCGCCGTCGGGTGAATTTGAAACGGCGCGATCGCGCACCACGCGCTCGCCGGCAGCACGTGCGTCGCGCACACCGCGAAATTCGTCTGATACTTTGTCAACAACGTTCTCGGCACCGCGCGGTCGCTCGCCTCGCGAAACGACGCATCCTTCATCGCGCTCAGGTACGCCGGCGCGCAGCTCCCCGGCGCGCGCGCGATCCACACGATCATCATCCCGCAAAGCGCCGCCGCGCACGCGTACGCCGCGCCGAGCGCGCTCGCGCGCGCCGTCATCGTCTTCGCGTTTCGCGCGCCAACACTTTTCGCGCGCACGCGCTCCACGCGTACCCCACGGGCCCGCACGCGAACGTCAACGGCAGCGTGACGCACGCCGTGCACATTCGCGGCACCCCCCGCGCGCGTTCTTCGTCAATCAACCAATCCGCCACGCGCGCGTCAAAGGCTAAAAAGTGCAACCACCCCGCGAGCAACGCGTCGTCGCGCTCGAACAGCGCGCGCACGCCCGCGAGCGAGCCGAACGACGCGCGCGCGTCGACTCCCTTCGCGACGCACGCGACGAGCAACCACGCGTACGCCGCGCACAGCGTCGCGACCGCGCCGTCGACGACGAAACGTCTCGCGCGCGCCGATCTCTTCTCGCGCAGCGCGTCGCGCGCGAGGACGATCCACGCCGCGCACGCGCACGCGTTCGCGACGTCGAAAAAGCGCGCGTGCGTTCGCGGGACGCGGTCCGGGACGCGGTCCAGGAGGGCGGCGACGACGCCGCGCATGCGCGACGGCGAGTGACGCGACACAAATCGTCACGCCGTCGCGCGCGACGTCGCGTCGCGCGTCCGCGCGCGCGGCGCGGCGCGCGATGGCGAGCGACGCGCGCGCGACCGGCGTCGACGTCGACGCGCGACGCGCGAACGTCGACGACGCGACGCGACGCTCGAAGGATGCGCGCGAGACTTTGCGCGAGGGACGCGCGCGCGACGACGACGACGCGCCGCGCGACGACGACGATGGCTCGGACGACGGTCGCGTCGTCGCGCACGAGGATTACTCGTGCGCGACGCCGTTCGAGACGCTGGCGCGGGACGCGGAGACGACGCTGCGGGAGTGGTTGGACGAGGACGCGGCGACGGTTTCGACGCGCGCGAGCGCGGCGGCGGCGTTTCGACGCGAGTTTCGCGAACACGGCTTGCACTGGCGGAAAGAGGCGTACGGGTGCGAGATGTACGTTGATGTCGAACGGCTCAGACGCGGACGCGCGTGGGAGACGCTGCGAGGGAAGAGTTTGCTCGAGCTCGCGCGCGACGCCGGACGCGACGGCGCGCGCGCTTCGTCCGAGTACGACGCGAGGAAACGAACGGTGGATGGGTTCGATTACGTCACGTTTTTCGATTGTGCGTGCGTGATTTTAGTCCGTCCGATGAGCGCGAGCGGGGCGGGGCAGTTCGTGGACGAGGACGAGGCCCTGACGGTGCGATCCGCGTTCGCGTTGGCGATGTCGGCGCTTCGCGTCGGCGGCGCCGTGGCGGTGGCGACCCCGCGAGGTTTTTACGAGCGCGATTTTTCCGCGGACGTGTGCGCGGGTGATGATAACGACGATGCGGTTTGTGAAACCGACGTCACAAGGTTCACGCGTTTTAGTTCGCGCGAGGAGGTAACGGCGCGAACTTTCGCGGGGTGCGTGAACGCGTTTTACAGAAGCGTTCGCGAGACGCGTCGCTCGAACCCATCTACGGCAGATATCGACGCGGAAACGAAAGCCTTGGAAAGTTCGATTGTTTCAGCGCGCATCACGCGCGAGTTCACGCGCGCAAAGGCTACGACATCGCCGATGACGTCTGAAATTGAAGACGAGAGCGACGACGACGATTTCGGTTTGCGCGTCGACGAGTGGGACGACGATTGTCCTTGGGCTGCATGGGTACACGCGGAGGATCCGTGGCGGACGTTAGAGGTGGACGCGCTCTGGCTCGATGTGCGCTTAGATTGCGTCACATTCTCCGATCTCGACGTCGAAGACGCGCCGATTTGGCGTTTGCGGGGCGACCTCACGCAAGCGGCGCGAGATCGAGGCGAGGAGGACGACGCCGTCATTTCGAGCGACACGTCATCGATGAGCGAGGCGATATTCTCGCTCATCGAGAGCGCGGAGATCATTCGTGGAGAAGATGTCGAAGATGTGACGGGGGCATTGGACACGATGACTTTGGCGAGCGCGGAGTTTTGGGTCGAGCGCGGATACCAGACGCCTCACATACCGAACGACGAAACGGCTCGAGGGGTGACGCGTGATATCTTTACGTCCTTCGCGACGACGGCGTTGGTGACGCAAGAGTCGTTTCGTGAACCGTACAAAACGGCGCCTGCCAATTCTATCCTTGCCCGTTTCGCCCTTCACGCGTGCTGCTCGTTGAAAAATCCGCGCGCGGTGGCGCATTCGTGGAACGCTTTCGCTCGCGAGTTGCGACGCGAATACTGGGAACGGGGACGACTCGTTCCAGGCGTCGTGCGCGATGAAATTCTAGGCATCGATCACGGCGCATGCATAGTTTACCAAAAATTGCAGATGCTTAATCAATGCATCGCGCGAAGGAACGCGAAGAGCGACGCCGAGTTGCACGCGTCGACGCGAGCGAGCGACGGCGCGCAGCCGAGATCCGCCGACTCGCCACGTGGTGACGAGTTCGATCGTTTGCTCAAAACCACGAGCTCGACGTCGACGAGAATGCGTCATCCCGTGGACGATGAATTAGATTTAAACGCGCTGTTGAGTGGCGACGTTGAGCTTTCGAGCGCAGCGCTCGAGAGAGCGATGAGCGGGAGCGAGAGCGCGACGACGGCGAAGTCGGACGAGTACGCGAGCGCCGAGGAAGATTTGTCGCCCGAAGACGGCGACGACAGCCGCGCGGAAGGGGTCTCAGAGACACTGAAAATTCGTTTGTTGAACGCACCGCATGCGTTCATTCGCGCGCCGATCACGCAAGAAGCACCGTGCATGACGGAGGACGCGTTGGCGGAGCGCGAAGCGGCGCTTCGAGCGTTCGGAGACGACGACGAGGGTCGCGCCGCGCGACAACGCATTCAAAGCGATTCGCTCGTGTCCGATATGTCCGCGTTCAAAGCCGCGAATCCACGCGCGGTGTTTGAAGATTTCGTGCGTTGGCACTCTCCCAAAGATTGGATCGTCTCCGGCGCCGGAGAAGAACAAACAGACGAATCGAGCGGACGCTTGAGCGACAGAATGCGCCGCGACGGAAACACGTGGCTCGAGCTATGGACGCGCGCGCCGCGCGTGCCGGCGCATAAACAGCACCCTCTGTTTGATCCGATCGTTGAGGGCGAGAAAGCGATGCATTATCTCGAGACGATCCCAGCCACCGCGCTCTTCGACGTCGCCGCGCGATGCGCGTGCGCGGCGACGGCGGCTATTTTGTCGTCGTGGTGGCTCACGTCGTCGGAGGAAGCATCAGCGCGAGCACCGGCGGAGACGCACGAATCGATCAAAACAGCAATCGACACGTGCTCGCACTTTTTCGCGCGCACCGAGCCGTTGACGCTGGACGAGTACGATTTCGTCTTCGCCTCGCTCCAAGTCGCCGAGCGCGCGACGTTTCGCGCGGCGTCCGCGCGCGCCAGGCTTCCCGACGCCCCCCCGGATCTCATTTCCCGCCTCCTCACCGCCGCCGACGCGTGCGAAACCATCCGCGCTCGCGATATCCCGGCCTCATCCCTCCACGTCGTGTACACCGACTGCCAATCCCCCGCCGAGCGCGCGTACTTGGCGCTTCGCCTCGAGCGTCGTCGTCGCGTCGCCGAGTTCGCCGTCCGCGCCTCGCCACCCCTCCCCGACCACGCCCATCGCGTCATCGCGTACGACGACCACACCCGCATCTGCGTTCGCACCGCCGCGCGTCCGCGCTCGTAGGTCCGTTTTCATCGTCACGCACCTCGGTCGCCGCGCCCTTCGCGCCGCCGCGCATTCGCAAGAAAACCTTCCAAGGCAAGAAAACCTTAGACTAGGGTTGAGCGCGTCCTCGCGCGCGGTCGCCGCCGGGTCGGCGTCTCTCGCGCGACGATTCCGTCGTTCGCACACGCCGACGCGCGACGGTGCGTGCGCGACGTCGATCGGATCGTCGACGCGGACGACGCGGACGACGCACCGCGGAGCACCGACGCGCGCCGAGCGAGCGACGACTGACGAAAGCCGCGACGATTCGGCGATCGTCTCGCAGGACCTCGACACGGATCGAACGCCGCGATGGCCATCTCGATGGTGCGCGCGATGACGATGACGACGACGACGACGACGACGACGACGACGACGCGGAAGACGACGCGGACGACGCGGAAGACGCGAACGCGAACGACGACGCGAGCGGGAAACGTAAACATCGCGGACAACGTGACGCAACTCGTGGGATGCACGCCGATGGTGTACTTGAATAAGACGTCGGAGGGATGCGGGGCGGAGATTGCGGCGAAACTCGAGATAATGGAACCGTGCTGCAGCGTGAAGGATCGCATCGGATGGAGCATGATCGCGGCGGCGGAGGAAGAGGGGAAGATTACGCCGGGGAAGACGACGCTCGTGGAACCGACGAGCGGGAACACCGGCATCGGATTGGCCTTCATCGCGGCGGCGAAGGGGTATAAGCTTACGCTTACGATGCCGGCATCGATGAGCCTCGAGCGACGGATTCTGTTGAAGGCGTTTGGGGCGAATTTGGTGTTGACGGACCCGGCGAAAGGGATGAAGGGAGCGGTGCAAAAGGCGGAGGAAATCGCCGCCAAGACGCCGAACTCGTACGTGCTGCAACAGTTTGAAAACCCGGCTAACCCGAAGGTACACTTTGAAACCACGGGACCGGAGATTTGGGAAGACACCGCGGGACAGATCGATATCTTTGTCGCGGGCGTCGGGACTGGCGGCACCATCACCGGCACCGGTCGCTACTTGAAGAGCAAGAACCCGAACATTAAGATTGTCGCCGTCGAGCCGACGGAGTCTCCCGTGCTCTCGGGCGGTGGACCGGGTCCGCATAAGATTCAAGGCATCGGTGCGGGCTTTATCCCGGGTATTTTGGACATGGACGTCATCGACGAAGTTGTGCAAATCGCGAGCGACGACGCCATATCGATGGCCAAGGAGCTCGCGTTGCAAGAAGGTTTGATGGTCGGTATCTCCTCCGGTGCCGCGGCCGCGGCGGCGATTCAGCTCGCCAAGCGCCCGGAGAACGCTGGTAAGCTCATCACGACGGTGTTCCCGTCCTTTGGCGAGCGTTACTTGTCTTCCGCGCTGTACAGCACGATTCGCGAGGAAGCCGAAACCATGACTGCAGAAAGTTGAGTAAAGGCGCGCGAGTTTTCCAATAGCAGTTTTGAAAATCCCACGAACTTACGTAACGTGTGATGTCAATAAAAAGAACAATCAATCTATTTATACTTCGAGTGCGCGATCACAATCCTACTAATTTTACACCGCCGCTCAGAGCCGCTCGCAAAGGCGCTTGCGGCGCCGACCGCTTCGCCGACGTAAAGGAAGAACCTCGAGCAGTCAGCGCACGAAGAGGGGCATTAACGGCGATGTTTACCGTAACATCGCGCCGTTGTCGCCGATGAGCGATGTTTCGTGGGGATGTCGATCGCATGCTCGCCGTCGGTGCCACCGCCACGCCCGGACTCTTCGCCTTGTCTACCCGAGACGGCTTCAACGCCAGGACGCCGACGGCGCTCGCTACGCCCACGGCAACGGCGCCAGCAAGAAGGGCGCCCGAAAACACGAATTTATCAATACTCACGATGTACGGCGCGACGACGGCGAAACAACAGATCAAAACGAGCGTCATGGCTTGCGAGCTCAAGACAATCGCCGCCGCAAGTTGGCCGTCGTTTTCGTGCTCGGCCGAGTATTGCATGACGATGGACGGCACAGGCATCACGCACAGCGCGGCTATGACGCCTCGCGCGAGCGCGAAACTTTGTGGAATGAATAATGTACATACCGCCGCCGATAGCAACCCAAGACCGTATTTCACGCCGATAAATTTAGCCACCGCTTGCACTTGCATTCGGTCCATCGCTGGCTTGAAAAGGACGCCGAGCGTGAGCAACACGATCGGGTTATTCGCGTTCGCCAGCGGCACGACGAGCTGCGAAGCAGTCTGAGGGAGTGCAATACCAGTGAAGTTCATCATACTGGCCAATGTCACCGCGATCACCGGTGGAAATTTCGCCACCTTCCAAAATAAATCCTTCATCGTGAGGTTGCTCGCCTCGGCGGCTTTGCGAGCCGTCGATACCGCCGCGTTCGTCGCCGCAATCGTCCCTTCGCAATCCTTTACCGTCGTAGCCTCGACAAACTCGTTGTCTTCCCATAATCCCGCCTTGACAGCGCCCGTGCGCAGCACGCGAATCCCCGTCCCGTCGAACCGACCGCGCTTGAACTCGCCGGCGTACGAACCGCCCTTGCCGTACGTGTACACCCCCAAGCCATCCTTGACGTTATTCTTCCACTGCCCTTCGTACGTCGCCCCGCTCGGGTACTTGTAACACCCGTACCCGTGCTTTTTCTTATCTAACCACTCCCCGTCGTAAATCCCACCGTCGTCGTGCACGGCTCGAGACGCGTCGCCGTGCTTTTGCTCGGCGGCGAAAATAGCCTTCGCCGCGCCGAACACCACCACCGCGTTCGGAGCGTCCCACATCGCGCATAGCGCCAGACCAGGCACCCCCCATATCGCTTCCACGAACGGGTACGCAAACATTCCTAAATTCACCCCCGTCGCGCTCCCGACGGCTAACCCTCTCGCGCGCGCCGGCGACTTGCGATACGCGAGGTACGCCCCGAACGAACATCCCACGCCCACGAGCAACGAGCACGCGGGAATGATCGCGCTCACCGTGGATACGGTCGCACTCAATCCACTGGACGCGCCCACCGCGCTCGCGCGCGTCATGACGTACAGTAACAGCGCTGGAAGCGTCACGTTCGTGGCAAAGCGAAAGACGGTTTTGCCATCTTCGAGGGTAAGTATTTTCAGCGCGCGCAGCGCGTAGCCGACGGCGATGAACGCCGCGTTCAGAGCGACGCGATGGAGAATGACTGCGCTATCCGTCATGGCGGGAATCCGCTGCGAGAAACGCGCGAGGGTGAGTGAGGCCTCGAGGTGCGGTGGGTGAGGACGGAGACGCGCGTCGCCCGTGACGCTCGCGAAACGATGCGCGGATGCGATTCGTCGGTAGAAAGAGCGTGCGGATGTGGTTATTGTACAGTCGTTTATCGTTCTTAAATATCGCGACGGACGCTCTACGAGTGGGTGGTGTCGCTGTTCGCGTCGGTCACAGAACTTCCTGAATGGGGTCGAGCCGCGAATCGGTCGAGCCGCCGCGCGCGGCGTCTCGCCGTTTGCGTATAATTGGCACGACGAGACGCGTGAGGTAAATCGTGAGGATGGCGCCGAAACCCACGATCCACCCGATCCACCACTTGCTGTCGAGTAGAACAACAGAAACAGAGACGATCAGCTGAACTACTTGCATCGGTGCGCCGAACTTGAGGAAATTGGCGAAAACGTAGCCGCCTGGACCGTACACCATCAAGTTGGTTTGGTAACCAAATGGAGACATGAACGATGCCGAAGCGGCGAGCATGAGCAAGTAGCTCATCTGAACGTTATCAATCCCTTGCTTTTCCGCAGCGCCAGCGGCGATGGGGTACATGAGCGCGGCGGCGGCGTTGTTACCGACGATGTTGCACAACACAACTGTGGCGAGGTAGACGGCGACGAGAATTCCCGGCTTCCCAGTACCCATGCCGTTGCCGGCGCTCACGAGCGTCGATGCAATCCCGGCAGCGACACCACTTTGCTCCATCGCCGCGGAAATTCCGAACGCGGCAGCTATCGTGACAATGACGTCCCATTTGACCGCCGCGCGCGCCTGCTCCTGTGTCAGACATCCCGTGGCGAGCATGACGCCCGAAGCCAGTAACGCGGCGACGAAGAGATCGAGCGCACCGGCGACAAAAACAGCTATCATCACTACTGCTGTGCCGAGAGAAGGAAGAAGCTTGTCGAATTGCGGCGGAGCGGAGTCTTCGATTTCAGAGATGAGCGCAAACGTCGGATCCGACTTATGATCAAGCAAAAAACTCGTCGACGTGTCCAGGAGCAAAACGTCGCCCGCTTCGAGTACGATATCGCCGATTCTCGCCTGTATACGCCCTCCACTGCGTTGGACAGCGATGATGACGGCGTCGTAACGCGTTCTGAAGTGCGTGTCACGGACGCATCTCCCCACGAGCGAGCTCCCTTGTGATATCACGGCTTGCACTAATCTTCGATCAGTTTTACGGACGTGCTTGAGCTTTTCCACTTGATTTTCTTGCGAAACTAACCCAGGAATGCGTCGAAGCGTCTGCATACCGTTCATATCGCCCGCAAACCACAAAATATCTTCACCATTAAGAATTGTCTCGGCGTCCGGTATGCGCATTTCGCTGCTCGCGTTCGATTGAATTGCCGTGCAAAATAAACCCGGCACGTTCGCCAGATCAACGCCTCTGATGGTTTTGCCATCCAACGCCCCTCCACTCACGACGCGCATGGGAATGGCAAACTCGTTAAAGTTAAGTTCGGTCTTCGCGTCGGTGAGCAAAACCTCCAAATCGTTCCCGCACGTGTACGTCGACGCCTCGATGGCATCCAAGGACAAATTCCGTCGCGAACCTGGCGAAGGAAGTCCACGTCGCGAGTTTTCCGCTGACGCAGCTTCACGTTCTTGCTTTTGCACCAGAAGTGGGCTCTCTTGAGAGACATGAAGCATAAGAATATCGTTGGCTCGGAAAATCGTCGTCCCGAGATGCCCTCGGCGGACGTCGTTCCCTGTCCCTGATTTCTCGCCCATACTCTGCACCGCCATTATGGACGCTTTAAATTTGTGCCTAAACTTGCACTCCGATGGCGTTGTGCCGACGAGCGGAGAGTTTTCGAGTATGCGAGCGCGAATGACCTCAACCGACTGAGTGAAATAGTCATGCTCACGCATATCGTCGCTTAATTGTCGTCGACGCTCACCGTGCTTGAAGTTGTAATCTAAACTTGCGCGTCCACTTTGCGTTCTCTGCTCGCTCGGCGGTGATGCGGCGGCTTTATCGCTCGCGCTCCCGTCGGCGTCTTCGTCGTTGCCGCTCGACTTGAACTTGCGAAGCATCTTTTCGTACGTGTGCAACTCTATACTCGCTCGCCCATCTTTTCTCGACTCCCGATGCATCCACGCAACGCCTCGAATACCACTGTCGTCCTGCGACTGACCAGTGAGCGAGGGCGTCCTCGCGCGCGGAGGAAACGTCACCGTGCTTTCGGCGTTTTCACCTGAGCGTTCATTGGTCTTGCGATAATCGTCGAACGAATTCCTCTTCTCTTCTAACATTTTCTCCTCCACTTCGTGCGTGAGCGGCACCAAGCCGTGTGTTTTACACACTTCCCCTATGCGATCGACGAGACCGGTGAAGATCAAGATGTCACCAACCTCGAGAATGAAATCTGGTTGTACTGCGCGCATCAGCATGTCGCCTCGCTGCACGCTGACGAGATACAACCCATTCAACCCGCGCAAGACAGCGACTTCGGCGTCCACGACAGGTGAACCACGCGGAACGACTGCACCTACGGTTAAATCGTCCATATCCATGTCTTGCCCCCCCGCGCGATTGCCGTCTCGCGCGCCGCCCGGCAGCAATGCCGGCGCCGCGATGAGCATGTACGCCAACCCGCTCAGCAACACCGGCACGCCAAACTTCGACAGCTCAAACAACCCGAGCGCGCGTTCATTGGGATATCGCTCCCGTCGCATGCCATCGACGACCAAATTCGTCGACGTCCCGATCAGCGTGCACGTGCCGCCTAAAATCGAGCTAAACGACAGCGGTATGAACAACTGCGCCGACGAAATCTTACACTTCCGCGACCACTTCTGCACGATCGGTATCATGATCGCCACCACCGGCGTATTATTCAAAAACGCGCTCACCACCGCGATCGGCACCATCAACCGCAGCTGCGCGTCCGCCGCGCTCTTCGGCGTCCCCAAGGCTTTGCTCATGTAATAGTCCAGCGCGCCCGTGTTCGATATCCCCGCCGCCACGACGAACAAGCACGCGACGGTGAGCAAGCCTTTATTGCTGAACCCCTTCAATCCCTCGCCCAGGTCCACGATCGAAGCCGCGAGCTCGAGCGCGAGCGCGCCGAGCATCAACACGTCCGGCCCCGCGACATTTTTCAGCAGCGCGATGAACATGACGGCGACGACGCTCACGCAGTACGGCCCGTGCCACGCGGGCGCCATGACGACCGATAGGCGCTGCGCGCGCGCGTCGACGGCGCGCGCGCCGCTCGAGCGCGTCGCGCACCGACTCGCGCGCGCGTCTCAATGCGTCGACATCGCCGAAGACCTCGAGGTCGCGCATTCGCGCGCATCGCGCGCCGCATTCGCGCTCGCGTGCTCGAGCGTCGCGACCGACGCGAACCGTCGTCGTCGTCGTCGTCGTCGCGTCGTCGCGTCGTCGCCGTCGCGCGCGCGCGGTCGGACCGCGCGCGAATCGTTCCGTCGACGGCGGCGTCGGCGGCGGCGAATCGACGGCGGCGAGCGCGCGCGATGGCGAAAGACGCGGGCAAGCGAACCGCGACGAGCTACGACGCGGATGAAAAGATATCGTTCGAGACGTCGGAAGGGATCGAACCGCGCGCGACGTTCGACGCGATGGGAATTCGTGAGGATTTGCTGCGCGGGCTGTACTCGTACGGGTTCGAAAAGCCGAGCGCGATTCAACAGCGAGCGGTGGTGCCGATAATATCCGGACGGGACGTGATCGCGCAGGCGCAGAGCGGGACGGGGAAGACGTCGATGATATCGCTGGCGCTGTGTCAGATGTTGGACACGACATCGAGGGAGGTGCAGGGATTGGTGCTGTCGCCGACGCGAGAGTTGGCGGTGCAGACGGAGAAGACGGCGCTGTCGCTGGGGAATTTTATGAACGTGCAAGTGCACGCGTGCATCGGGGGACGGTCGATCGGGGATGACATTCGTAAATTAGATTACGGCTGTCACATCGTCAGTGGGACGCCGGGACGGGTGTTCGATATGATAAAGCGGCGGAATTTACGCACGCGCGGGATTAAGATTTTGGTCCTCGACGAGGCGGATGAAATGTTGAATAAAGGGTTCAAGGAACAGATTTACGATGTGTATAGATACTTGCCGCCGGAAACGCAGGTGGTGTTGGTGAGCGCCACGCTGCCGAACGAAGTGTTGGAGATGACGAGCAAGTTTATGACGGATCCGATGCGCATCTTGGTCAAGCGCGACGAATTAACGCTTGAAGGTATTAAGCAGTTCTTCGTCGCCGTCGAACGCGAGGAATGGAAGTTCGACACGCTTTGCGATTTGTACGACACGCTGACGATCACGCAAGCGGTGATCTTTTGCAACACGAAGAAGAAGGTGGATTGGCTCACGGAGAAAATGCGACAGAACAACTTCACAGTCTCCGCCATGCACGGCGACATGCCTCAAAAGGAGCGCGAGGAAATCATGAACGAGTTCCGAGGCGGTACGACGCGCGTATTGATCACAACCGACGTCTGGGCGCGCGGTATCGACGTTCAACAAGTGTCTTTAGTCATCAACTATGATCTTCCGGGCAACCGTGAAAACTACATCCATCGCATCGGTCGCTCGGGGCGATACGGACGCAAGGGCGTCGCTATCAACTTCGTCAAGGCAGACGACGTGCGTGCGCTCAGAGATATCGAACAGTACTATTCCACGCAAATCGACGAAATGCCCATGAACGTGGCCGACTTGATTTAGAAGAAACCCACGTGTAACGAGAATCGTCCAAACCGCGCAATCTTCATACTTCGACTCTCTCTCTTTCTCTTCATCTCTTCATGGCGACCCGCCGTCGCACCGTCGGCCGCGAGCTCGAGCGCTTGATCGATAGAACCATCTATCCCGGTTTCATTCGCTCGCAATTGACGGTGTTTAAAGAGGACGGCTCGATACAACAGGGTGCTGGCAAGGTAGTGCGCGCGCACACACAAACGTTCAGGAACTGACCAACCACAGTACTGCGGTGCCGTAGGATCGATCAAAAAACAAAACGCTCTCTACAGCGTTACCGCACGCGTGCCACGATTTGATTTGTGCCTGAGTCCCAAGGATGTCGACGACGACATCGTTCAGATCGACACCATTCTCGAAGCCTTGGAACCTGGGTATCCTCCGCCAGAGATCGACGAACGTCGCCGTAGTCGCGCAGACGTGAAATATTACGAGAGCGCGAGCACGACGGAGGGAAGCGACGATACAGAACGAAAAGAGCGAAAGCGGTTGAAAAAGAATGAATACAGTCGAATTTACAGAGCACGAAAGATGAAAAAGTTGAAGACGTTGTCGGCAAATCAGCCCCTCGCGTCGACGCACAAGAAATCGCAATCGTTGGTGTGCCCGCATTGTGGTTTTATCGGGAAGCGTGCCGCCGGATTCGCGAATCATCTTCGCGCATGCCGCCGCCGACACGGGGACGAGCCGACGCCGACGCCCTCGCCCGACGAGGCGGCGTCGGAACAACACGAACGACGAGAAGAACAACAAGAACAAGAAGAAGCACGAGCACGACATGCTAACACAATTGACATTCTTGAGGACACAATTGACATTCTTGAGGACACTCGGCGACTCGCAGGCGACCAAATTACGCTCTCGTTGCCTATTATCGTCCTGTCGCCCGAATGCCGAATGACCGAGTCGCCTGAATGCTGAATCGCCCGAATACTGAACTATGTGAAATACGAACTGTACAAACACTACTGGCACGCTACTGACTACTACGTTAATCTACAACTCAGCCACTCGTTTCGTCAACTCTTCCGTTTCCTCGTCATCGCTGTCTTCAGATTCTTCGGATGATTCATCCTCTTCTTCGGCGAGTTTATTGCGAAAGTTGTTTCCCGAGCGCTCGATCGCGTTTCTGGACCGATTGAAATTCCTTTCGAGCGGTGGTAAATCGTCTTCGCTCTCATCGTCGTCCTCACCATCGCTCTCACTCTCGCTCGGTGGCATCATGTCCCGTCTCGGCGCCGCCTCCGGTCCCCCGAGCGTTAACCACTTGTTTTGCGTCTCGATGACTTCCTCGCTCGTGCGGCACTGCATGTACGACTCCAACAGCTCGCGATTGAGAGAAATGAATCCGTGTCCCCATTTGAACTTATTCATCAGCGCTTCCGCGGCATCGCGATACCCCGCGATGTACAGTCCGCCCGCCAGCGCCTCGGCGCACGTCAGCTTACACGGCTTGCCGTAATTCACCGGATTCGCCGCCACCAACCAAGGCAACAGTCTCGGCGCCGCGCTGTGCAATCGCTGAAACGGCACGTCATCCAATCGATTCCACGAACAATCCACGACCGCCAACCCGTTTGCGTTCAAAACCTCGTAATCTTTCGGCGAGATCGTCTCCGTCGCGTTCGGCGTCAGCGCCACGCCCGCCCACCGCTGCTGCACGCGCAGCTCGCGCAGGCACCCGAGCCTCGCCAGCTTCCTTCCGCTGCACCGCTTCGGATCGCACTGCGCCAGGTCCCACATCGCCAGCGGCACCGGGAACCGCGTCGGCGCGCTCGACGCGTCGTCGTCGTCGTCGTCGTCGTCTTCGTGGCGTCGCGCGCACCCGGCGTCGACGCACGAACAGAATCCTTTCCCACCGCGCGCCCAATCGGGCAAGACGCTCTTCGCGTCGCCGCGCCCGCGCCCGCGCCCGCGCGCGCCGCGCCCGCGTCCCGCGCCCTGGCGTCCGCGCGCCATGTCGCGCGCGCGTCGCGTCGCGTCGTCGCGTCCCCGCGTCGTCGCGTCGCCGCGTCGCCGCCGGCCGTCGGCGCGAAATCGCACCGCGTGCAGCGCTCGCCTACACGGTCTTAAGACTCGTAGTGTACGTAGCTCGCGCGGTCATGATAAATGGGCGAATCTCGCGCGTTCTACGTACGTAAAGGCGCGGAATTTTTCAGGTTTTCGCCCCGAAGGCGCGCGCGAAGCCGCATTCCGAGACGCGTCCGCGCCCGCTCTCGCGCGCACAAGATGATGTCTCTCACCTCGCGATCGCTCACGGTGCGTGTGAATATAGCCCCCATCGTCGACGCGCGACTGCGACGCCGCGCGACGGTGATGCGCGACGCCGCGCGACGATGACGACGCGCTTCGGAAGATTCTTCCAGGGTCGTCCGGCATCGCGCGCGACGACGACGACGACGGGGGGACGCGACGCGCGCGACGCGCGCGCGACGCGGCGTCTGGATGAGAAAATTTTCGCGCGTTGGATCGCGCGACGGCGCGGTGACGGCGACGCGCGAGGACGCGCGTGCGTGGGCGCGGGAGGAGGCGCGCGCGAGGGGCGCCTCGCCGCCGTCGGACGGCTGGGGTGCGAAGCCGTCGACGCGACGGCGCGCGAAGGGCGCGACGGGCGCGAACGGCGTCGAGCGTGGTGGTGAAGAATAGTGCGCGAGCGATGACGCCGACTGACGATGATGATTGATGATTGATGACGCGCGCAGACGTCGGCGCTGACGGCGAAGCAGAGTCGACGCGGTGGCGGCCGCCGCCGCGTCGCGATGGTTCGCGCCGAGGCGAAGGATATCACGTTTGACATGAGTTCTCGACGCAAGATTCAAGCTGGAATCGATAAATTGGCGGATGCGGTCGGGGTGACGCTCGGTCCTCGCGGGAGAAACGTGGTGCTCGAGGAAAAGTTTGGGATGCCGCAAGTGATTAACGACGGAGTGACCATTGCGCGCGCCATCGAATTACCGGATCCGGTGGAGAACGCCGGTGCGCAGCTCATCAAGGAAGTCGCAGGGCGAACGAATGACTCTGCAGGCGATGGCACGACGACTGCGTCCGTGCTCGCGCGTGAGATGATCAAGTACGGCTTGCAATCTGTCGCCGCGGGCGCCAACCCGGTGACGGTGAAGCGCGGCATCGACAAGACGTCTGAATTCTGCCGTCAAAAGCTCGACGAGCTCACGATTCCGGTGCGCAACCAGCAAGATATCCGTGCCGTCGCTTCCATCTCCGCGGGTAACGATGTCTCCATCGGTGACATGATTGCCGAAGCCATCGAAAAGGTTGGCCCGGATGGCGTCTTGTCCATCGAAAACGGCACCGGTTTGGAAACCGTTGTCGAAGTCGAGGAGGGCATGGAAATCGATCGCGGTTACATTTCTCCGCAATTCGTCAACGACGACGAACGCTTGATGGTTGAATTTGAAGGCTGTCGCGTTTTGATCACGGACGAGAAGATTGAACAAGTTCAAGTGCTCGTGCCACTTTTGGAAGAGGTGTCCCAAGCGGGGTCCCCGCCGCTCTTGATCATCGCCGAAGACATCACGGGCGAAGCGCTCGCCACTTTGGTGGTCAACAAGATGCGCGGCGTGCTTAAGGTGGCCGCCATCAAGGCGCCGGGTTTCGGTGAGCGTCGTAAGGCCTTGTTGCAAGACATCGCCATCGTCACTGGCGCTCAATACATCGCCAAGGATCTCGGTCTCAGCGTCGCGCGCGCGAACATGGACTGCCTCGGCTACGCCCGTAAGGTTTCCATCGCGCAAACGACGACCACCATGATTGCTGATGGTGCGTCCAAGGAAGACATCGACCTTCGCGTGGCTCAACTCAAGCAAGAGCTCGCGGAGACGGATTCCGTGTACGATACCCAAAAGCTTTCCGAACGCATCGCCAAGCTCGCCGGTGGTGTTGCCGTCATTAAGGTTGGCGCCGCGACCGAAACTGAATTAGAAGAACGCAAGCTTCGTATTGAAGATGCCAAGAACGCCACTTTTGCCGCGGTCGAGGAAGGCATCGTCCCGGGTGGTGGCGCCGCTTTGGTGCACTTGAGCAAGATGATCGACGAATTCAAGCCGACCCTCACTAACGCCGAGGAACGCTTGGGCGCGGAAATCGTTCAAAAGGCGCTTCTGGCTCCGTGCAGACTCATCGGCAACAACGCTGGCGCGGAAGGTGATGTGATTGTGCAACACGTCATGGATGGCGAATTCAACTTTGGTTACGACGCCATGACTGGCGAGTACGGTGACTTGATTGATAAGGGCGTTCTCGACCCGAAGAAGGTCACCCGCTCTGGCGTGCAAAACTCTTGTTCCATCGCGGGTATGGTGCTCACGACGCAAGCGGTCATCACTGAAATCCCTAAGAAGAAGACGAAGGCTGCCGGCGGCGCGGCCGCGCCCGATCCCGAAGCGTTCTCCTTGTAAGAAGCGTTGCGCGCGAACACAAAACATTAGAGCAGTAGAAGCTTCTTAATAAGCGACAACATTATTTTCACACTCATTCAATCAACACGTGTTTCTTTAAATTGACAACTAGCGACAATGTGTCGCTCAAATCTCTAATGTATCTATGAGTTTCGAGGAAAACTCTCCGGCGCTCTCGTCTCCTTCGTATTGTTCCGCCGTGTCCTGATTCGAATCGCCCTTCGAGTCGTCGACTGAACCGCACTGGCCGTTATCGTCGTCATCTTCATCGCTTCGTTCGTCTTCATCATCATCGCTCTCTCTCGCTTTTTCATCACACCATCGTTGCCACAAGTTGCGATAGATGACCTCGAGAGATTGTGTGAAACCGGCGGCGTCACACAGGGGCGAGCGCAGCAATTTCTCTCGCAAACCCCGTCGAAGCTCACGAATCTCATCCATCTTATTGCCATACGACGAAGCAATTCGCACGTACTCAATCACATCTTTCGCAACGAACCTTTCGAGACCAACAGCGGTCATCAACGACTTGCCCACGTTGTGCGCGTGACACGCGCCGGCGAGCGTCAGAACGGGCACGCCCATGTGGAGGGACTCGCATGTCGTCGTCGTGCCAGCGTATGGGAAGGTGTCTAGAGCGATATCGACGCGATCGTACATGGCGAGGTGCGAGGATGTCTCGCGCTCGAGCGGAACGCAGTCGATTCGCCAGTTGTCTACTCCCAACGCAGACATTTGCGACAAAAAGCGTTGGCGAATAACTTCGCACGCGAAAGCTTTCGACTTGAAGTACAAGCGACTTCCGGGAGTGGCGAGCAAGATCTGACTCCAAGCCACTCGGACGTCGGCGGTGACTTTGGCCATGGTATTGAAGCACCCAAACGTGACAAAGCCCTGACTTGCGCACGGCGCGTCCGAAACTTGCTGTGGTGCCTCGGGATTCGGGGTGTAGCAAAGGAACGAATGCGGTGACGGTATACGAACGAGCTGTTCCGTGAACGTCTGTTTAGTGTCCAGCGGATCACAGACTTTGTCGGTGATGCGATAGTGGATCGATCGCATTCCCGTGCTGTTCGGATAGCCAATCCACGTGATCTGAACTGGCGCCGGCTCGAGCGCGAGCGTGCCGAGGCGATTGTTCGCCGTGTGCCCGGTAAGCTCAACGAGAACGTCCACACAGTCACCTCGAATGCACTCGGCGAGTTCACGCTCATCAAGAGACGCGCAATCGCGCCACTCGCCTCCGGATTCCAACGTGAACTTCCGAAGGCGCTCGGTCTGCGCATCGCAAAATTTCGACACGTTGTACACCACAAGCTTGACGCTCTCCTTATCGTGCGAACGAAAAGGCGCAGCTGCGAAATAACTCACCGAGTGCGTGTACATATCAGGAGAGACGTAGCCGACGACGAGCTTTCTTCGCCCTGGCGTTCCAGCACCACTGTCCGAACGAACTGCCCTTCGAGCCTTGAGCGGCGGGCCTGCGAGTTTCACAAACCGCGTCCCCCACGTCGCGTGCGCCTCACAAACGTCTGGTTCTTCGCCTTGGCGCACGTAATTGAGCGCGAGCAAGTAGTTCTGTTCGGCATGACGATCGTTCGGAGAGTTTCGAATGCATTCTCTGTACGACTCACACGCGTGCTCGATGTCTCCCGTGTCCCGCAACAAGACGCCTAAATTGTTGTGCGCCACCGCATACGATGGATCCACCGTCACTGCGCGCTGGAGCGTCTCCAAAGCTTGCTGCGCCTCGCCAGTCATCGTGTGTAATACGCCCAGGTTATTGAGAGGTTGAGCAAAGTTGGGATTGCACGCGACGGCGCGGCGGTAGTAGTCCATAGCGCGAGCGTCATTACCTCTTTCCTTGTACAAGACCCCGGCGTTGTTCCAAATTTCCGCGCACTGCGGCCTTAAACGTCCCGCGTTTTCGTACGCAATGATAGCACGATCGTACTCTTCAGCTTCCGCGCACGCCACACCGAGGTTGTAGTACGCCTCAACGTTGGTCGTGTCGTATGAAAGCGCTCGCTCGTATGTCGCAATGGCATCGGCGAGCAAATTCTTCTTCTTTAGCTCCGTCCCTTGATCCGTGAGGACGAGCGACAAGTTCTTCTTCCCAAGGTCGAAATCGGGCGATATGCGCAGACATTTTTCACACGCGTCAAGCGCGTCATCTATGCGATTCGTCATCTTGAAGACGACGCCGATGTTGCAGTACGCCTCAGCTCTTGACGAATCGAGCGCGATGGAGCTTCGATAAGCGCTCTCCGCCTCGACCAATCGTCCACACTCCACGAGAGACACGCCCATATTGTAATACGCCGCCGCAGCGTGATGCGGTACGGCCGCTATGATCTCCGCGTACGTCTCCATCGCGCGCTTAGATTCTCCGTTCGCCTTGTACGTCGTCCCCAGATCCGTCCAAGCCGCGGCTAACTTTTTCTCTGCCTCCTCTGCTTCTTTCGTCATACCGATTCGTGCGTACGCATCGCGCGCAGCGCGGAAGCAATTCACCGCGTCCGTATACGCCCCCGAGGCGTGCGCCAGGCGCGCCAAGCCGCACCACGCGTCAGGATTCCCGATGTCTAATCCGCGCGAAGAGTCGTACGCACGAAACGCATCCGGCGCCGCGCCGATACCCTCGTAACACTCGCCTCTCAGCGCCAGCGCTCCCGCCTCTCCGCCCAGCGCCGAACACTGTGAGCGATTTATCAATTCAAGCGCGTCCGCGAATCGTCGGACGCGCATGAGTGAGCGAATCGTTTCCACGACGCCGCCGCGACGTTTCAAAACCGCGCCGCCGCGAGCGCCAACATCCAAATGCGCTCTCACCGCCGGCGCGCCCGCGCCCGAGCTCTCGGGGCGACACGCGTGTGTCTCATCGCACGATTCCACGCTCTGCACGCTAGAAACGCGCGAGAACGCGCGGTCGGCGCGGTCGCCGCCAGATCGTTCCGAGTCGACATCTTGCGCCGTCGCACGCGCGTCGTCGGACATCTCGACGCGCGAACGCGTCGCGCCTCGCGAGTCGTGTTCGTTTTCGCGATTTCGTCGCGCGCGACGCGGTTTTCCGGCAGCCGCGCCAACGCTCTTCCGTCAGCCCCGCGGCTCGCTGTGATGCGCGCGGCCGACGTCGCTTTCGTCGATGTGGAACGCAGAAGTTACAACAGATTCTACGCGCTAAAGCTCTTCGCGCGATTGCGCGCTCGCGGTGGACGTTTGCGCGTCAGCCCCGGCGCTCTCGGCGGCGTTCGTCGCGGGCTCGGGGTTTTCTCCACCGTTGCGCGCCGCCGTTTCGTCGGCGGCGTCGTCCTCGACGAGCGCGCACGTGATTTGTTCCACGTCCGGCCGCTTCGGCCTTAAATCTTTCGCTTTGCACGCCAGAGGCGTTCTAAAAGTCAACACATATCTACACGTCGCCGGCTCTTCCACTCCACTCAATCCTTCGCTACCGTCCTCGGCGCACACGAAGCGCACCTCGCTCGTGCGCCGCGTCTCGCTGTACGCCGCGCCGACATCTTCACATTTCGTCCCATCTGTGAACGCGTGCGCGTGATAGCGCTGATTCTCCAGCGCCAACTTCCCACTATCTACGCCTGCTTCCGCACCATCGCCCATCGTCGCCGCTCTTTCGCTCCCCAACTCCATCGTCGCCGCCTCGTCAAACTTTCCAAGCGAGTACGAATTCACCCTCGTCGCCCCCTCTCGATGGAACTGTTCGACTCGCGTCTTATAACACAGCTCGTACGTCCACCAATCGCCATTGCCATAATAAAAGCATCGTCCCTCGAGCGGTCGCAGGTGTTCGTCCACCGTGCGCGCGCGTTCGATGTCCTCCAACCGCGTCGCCTTTGGCGTCTCCGCGTCTTCGCGCGTCCCGCCCAGCGCCGTCTCGAGCGCACCATCGTCCTCGCCGTCGTCCTCGCCGTCACCGGTCGCGCCGAGCGGTATCGTGCACACGTACTTCTTCCCGTCGTGCGCCGTCATGGGCACGCGTCGATGCGGCGCGATGGGGCTGACGTCGAGTGGATCTTTCGGGACGCGCACGACGTAACGAGGCGCGTCGTCGCCGACGAATGCGTCGTCGTTGAGCACTTTCGCGTCGGCGCGGGCGCGCGCGCGCGCGAGCGCGATGACGCACGCGAGCGCGGCGAGCGCGCGGGGCGAACGGAGGCGATCGCGAGGCATGGCGCGGCGCGCAGTGCGGCGGGTGGTTGGCGCGGCGTCGGCGACGCTCGAACGAAGGCGCTCGGATTGAATGACAACGCATTAGTTGGCGGCGAGGTACGCGCGAAGCTTGGCGCACTGCTCGAGAACGCTGCGACGCGAGGTGCCGCCCTCGGTGTCGCGGGACTCGGCGGATTTCTCGTACGACCAAACCTCGGCGACGTCGGCGTCGAAGGCGGCGCAGAGGGGCTTCAAGTCGTCGACGGTTAATGAGGAAAGCGGTACGCCGCGGTCTTCGCTGAGCTTGACGGCGGCGCCGGAGATGTGATGAGTCTCGCGAAATGGTACACCCTTGCGAACGAGATACTCGGCGAGATCGGTGGCGAGCATTTCCGCGCACAAACCGCGTTCCATAGCGTCGGGGTAAATTTTGAGCGTCGCCAAGCAGCCGGCGGCGATTTGTAACGAATCGCTCATATTATCCACGGTGTAGTACATGGCGTGCCAGACCTCTTGAAGATCTTTGTTGTACGTCGTGGGCGTGCCCTTGATGGTGGCTAAGACTGCCATGAGCGAACCAATTTGCGTGCCGCTCTTGCCGCGCAAGAGCTCCAACGCGTCCGGGTTCTTCTTTTGCGGCATCAGGGAGGAGCCGGTGGAGTACGCGTCCGAACACTTCACCATACCAAACTGCTGCGAGCAGTACACGATCAAATCTTCACTCCATCGAGACAGGTGCGTGGCCGTCATCGACGCCCAAAAGCTCGCCTCGGCGATGTAATCGCGATCGCTCACGGCGTCCATGGAATTCGGGCACACGCCGTCGAAACCCAAATCCTTGGCCAACAGTTGACGATCGATGCCGAACGGGTTCCCCGCCAACGCCCCCGAACCGAGAGGCATGACGTTCACGCGTTTAATCATGTCTCCCAACCTCTGATCGTCTCGCTGCCAAGCCGCGGCGTGCGAAAGCAACCAATGCGACCATCGCACCGTCTGCGCGCTCTGCAAGTGCGTAAACCCGGGCATGACCACGTCCACCTCGCGCTCGGCGCGATCGACCGCGATCTCAATCAACGTCCTCAGGTGCGCTCGAATCCTAAGCAACTCCCCGCGCAACCACATGCGCGTATCCGTCGCCACTTGATCGTTTCTCGACCGTCCGGTGTGCAACTTCCCCGCGACGTCTCCGATGAGTTCCGTCAACCGCCGTTCATTCGCGGTGTGTATGTCCTCGTCCCCAGCCTTCGCCGCGAACGCCCCGCGCTCCCACTCCTTTCCCACCTCGCCCAATCCATCGATCAGCGCGTCCCTCTCGTCGTTCGTGATCACCCTCGCCCTCGCCAGCGCCCGCGCGTACCCGACCGAACCCTCCACGTCCTCTCGCCACATCCGTCGATCGAACGACAGCGATTCGTTAAACTTCTCCATCAGCGGGTCCTGCGCCTCGCTGAATCGTCCGCCCCACAGCTTTTTCGGTTCATCGCTCGCCGCGCCGCGCGCGACGTCGCGCCTTCGTCCTCGTCCTCGCGCGTCGCTTTTTCGTCGCGCGTTCGCGTTCGCGTTCGCGTTCGCGTTCGCGCGCGTCGGCGTCGGCGTCGCGCGCGTCGAGAGCGACATCACCGTCGTCGTCGTCGCGTCGTCGTCGTCGTCGTCGCGTCGCGCTCCGCCGCGTCGTCCACGCGCGCCGCGGCGGGACGCCCAGCGCGATGCCCTAGACCCTAGAAAACACCCGCGTGTGCGAGCGCGCCCGCCGACGCCAACCGCCGACGATCGCGCGCACACGACGGCGCGACGACGCGCTTCGACGCGACGCGCGACCGGTGACGGACGCGCGCGACGCACCGAACGACGGACGACCGAACGAGCGAGAAAGCGACGGGTGAAGGAAAGGAAAGAGACGCGAACGCGAGGGACCGAACGACGCGAAGGCGGGACTTCGGACGGCGAGGGACGACGCGCCGAGCGCGAGGGACGACGCGCGAGCGATACCGGAGACGAGGGAGGCGATAAAGAAACGCGCGATGTTGAAGGCGGTGTTCAGTGGGAAGGATAAGGCGAAGATAACGTCGCATAAACGGACGGGGTCGTTGTTCGCGAGCGAGGAGGGCGAGGCGCTGGACGCCCTGGCGCGGTCGTCGAGTTATCTGAGCGGTAGGGGAGAGACGAAGGAGTTCAACGCGCACGACGTGATTGAGGAGTGTGATGAACTGCTTCGGACGATCTTCTTCGCCGTGGTGAGGGAGACGGCGGGAGATAAGTTTTTGGGGCAGTTGAAGAGCGTGTACGAGGCGAGCGAAAAGTTTGGCAGCTCGCACGACCCGAAGGATTTCGACGCGATGCAGGCGATGTTGGAGACGATGGAAGTGGATGAATCGTTGCAGTTCGCGTCGGCGTACTCGAATCTGTTGAATCTGCACAATATTTCCGAGCAAGTGGCGAACGCGATGGAGGAAAGACACAGACGTTTGGACGATATTCCGCGAGGGCCGGCAAAGACGACGAACGGCGCGATTAAAGGTTTGCTTCGAGCCGGGAAGTCGACGGAGGAAATCTACAGCGCTTTAGCGGTGCAGCACGTTGATTTAGTGCTCACCGCCCACCCCACGCAAGCCTTGAGACGGTCGATGTTGAAATCTTTCGGAATAATTCGTGAAAAGCTGTTGCAGCTGCAACGATTTCGCCTTTCGCGATACGAGCGTGCAGAAGTTTTGGACGAGATTCGATCGAAGGTCGCCTCGGCGTGGCGCACAGATGAGATCCGCCGCACGCCACCGAAGCCTCAAGACGAAATGCGCGCGGGTCTGACGTACTTTCAGCAAACCATCTGGGATGGCATCCCAACTTTCATGCGTCGCGTGGACACGTCGCTCTTGGCAAACGGATGCCCTCGTTTGCCGCTCGACAGATCCATCGTTACGTTCGGGTCGTGGATGGGTGGTGATCGTGACGGCAACCCATACGTCACGGCATCATGTACGCGCGACGTCGTTCTCTTGGCCCGTGTGCAAGGGGTTAACCTACTCTTCCGAGCGATTCAGCGTCTGATTTTCGATTTGTCCATGTGGCGATGCAACGACGCCGTCAAGGCGTTGGCAAAGGACATCTTGGAGAACTCGGAAACGGACAACTTTACGATCTTCGAAGAGCGCAAGAAGCGAAACTACGATGACTTTTGGAAGGCCATTCCCGAGCACGAGCCTTACCGCGTCATCTTGGCTGAACTTCGAGACAAGCTTTACAACACGCGAGAGGCGTTGCAGCGTTGCATCGCGGACAACGACGTCAACATCGACATGAACGACGAGACTATCATTCGTTCCAAGGACGAACTGTTCGCACCCTTGGTGGTGTGCTACGAGTCTCTCATCGAAGTCGGTGACGCTCAAATTGCCAACGCCTATCTTCTCGACGTCATTCGCCAAGTGCAGTGCTTTGGGTTGGGGCTGGTCAAACTCGATATCCGGCAAGAATCTGATCGCCACGCCGAGGCTTTGGACGCGGTGACCAGGTACATCGGCCTCGGATCGTACCTCGAATGGAGTGAGGAACAGAAAATTGAGTTCCTGACACGCGAGCTTGAGAGCAAGCGGCCACTTTTACCTTCCGACCTCGAATGCTCGGACGACGTTCGAGAAGTCCTGGACACGTGTAAGATGATTGCGCACTTGCAACAAACGTGCCCGGGTGCCCTCGGAACGTACGTTATATCCATGGCGACAAGTGCCAGCGATGTTTTGGCAGTTGTATTATTACAGCGCGAGTGTGGCTGTCGCAAACAGGATCTTCTTCGCGTTGCACCGCTCTTTGAGCGACTCGACGATCTGAACGACGCCCCGCGCGTGTTGCGCCAGCTCTTCTCCGTGAAGTGGTATCACGACCACATCGCGGGATTCCAAGAGGTTATGATCGGGTATTCGGATAGTGGAAAAGACGCTGGTCGCATGGCTGCAGCATGGGCGCTGTACGATGGTCAAGAACGCGTCGTGGCGGCAGGGAAGGAGTTTGACGTTGCGCTCACCCTGTTTCACGGTCGCGGAGGCACCGTAGGTCGCGGGGGCGGTCCAGCGCACATTGCCATGTTGTCTCAGCCTCCAGGCACTGTGAATGGTAGCATCAGAGTCACCGTGCAAGGAGAAGTGATCGAAACCGACTTCGGTGAAAAAGAAAACTGTTTTCACACTCTGGATTTGTACACGGCGTCCGTTCTGGAGCACACGTTGAAGCCGCCGGCGCATCCTCGCGATGAATGGCGCCGAGTCATGGATAGAATGAGCGAATACTCATGCGCGCATTATCGTAAGACTGTGTTCGAAACCCCTGATTTCGTCGGATACTTTGCACAGGCCACGCCTGGAGCCGAGCTTGGATCGCTCAACATCGGTTCTCGACCGGCCAAGCGTAAACCGAGTGCGGGCGTCACCGCTCTTCGAGCAATTCCGTGGATTTTCGCGTGGACGCAGTCGCGATTCCACTTGCCAGTCTGGCTCGGAATTTCCACATCATTCAGACGCTTGATCGACGAAGGCGAACTGGAAACGCTGAGGGATATGTACAAAAGTTGGCCTTTCTTTGAGGTGACGATCGATTTAGTGGAGATGGTGCTCGCCAAGGCGGATCCCGTCGTCGTGGCGTATTACGAAAGAGCCCTTGTCGATCCAAAATTGCACGACTTCGGCGCCAGTCTGCGCGGCGAGCTTCAAGAAAGCATCGATTGCATCCTCGCCGTCTCCGAGCATATCGGTTTGCTCGCCAAACCAGAAAAAGTCGAGGCGAACGAGGCGGTTCAGGTGCATAAAAAGCTCGCTCACAAACTTCACAAGCGGTCACTGTACATCACGCCGCTCAACGTGTGTCAAGTGCGATATCTCATCGCCGCTCGCGCGCTTGAAAATGAAGAAGATGGCGATAAGCTAAGCATGCAAAAAGTCAAGATCACCTTGCTCGAGGGTTACCCGTTCCAAGATTACAATTACAAGGGCGCGGTGAACGACGTTTTAAAAATCACGATGAAGGGCATCGCAGCCGGGATGCAAAACACTGGGTGACAACATCGAAATTTCATTAATACTACCTACGGCTAAAATCAATCCACGAGTTTCCTCTTCGTTCGTCCGAAGTCTACCCAATGACACGAGCCGTACTCGTGCATTTTCGTTGTGCCTATGGTTCGGTCAGCGTTTTCCTCAAAAGCGAGAAAATGCTTGAAAGCATCGTGGTGCGCCATTTGCGTCATGGCTTCCTCGTCGCTCGGGCATACGCACCCTTTCGCCCTCTTTCTCCTTCTCTCCACCACCAGTCCATCGTCATCGAGCGACCAACGCTCGCCTTGACCTTGAAGAGGAACCCAGCGACGGGTCAAATGACTATAACCGTAGCCAATCTTCACAACGGCAGCCACCGTGCCGCCCATCAGACGCGTTGAGATGACGCGCCGCGGCTCAAACGCCGTTCCGTCTTGACAATTATTGGCACGCCGGACCGCGCCATCTTTGTAACAACCCATACGGAATTGCGTAGGATACGCGCGATTCAATTGTGGGTCGAAAATGCGATGATTAATCAAAGAGATTTCGAAATCCTCGGGGTCGGCGTAGTAGGCGTTCAGAAAGCTGTAATCGGCGTTGGACTGGCCACCCCTTACGGCGGCGGCAAGGTTCTCCACGCGATTGAACTCTATCATCGATCGAGCGCCGCATACCGCCATGAGTTTGTAAGGGAAATTCGAAATCGATCGAGTGGCGCAATAAAACGCGCCCCGCCCGAGATGTTGACTTGCATCCTTGGGAAACTGTTCGGCGCCCTTGTCGTAGTGCGCGCGCGCGAACTCGCACGAATCCGCGTGGTCCATCATCGTCACGATGTTCACCTGATACTGTCCCGCCTTGCAAAATGCATTGCGTATGTTTTCTTGCTCGTACAGCTGAAAGTGTCGCGAGCGAGGCGTGCGCCAAAACTGGAACGAAAACGACGCGTTCCGCCAAAGCGCCTTGCGCCCCTCCTCGACGGCGTCGACGTCGAAATCCAACGCCTCGTGACCATCGCAAGATATCCTCTTTTCCCACGCCCACTCGCGTCCTTCGAAATCTCGCTGTTGCTCGTACGACACAAATCCATCGTCCGCGGCGTTCCCACCGTCGTGCTGATTACTTTCGTCCCACGTCGAGTGCTTCATCCGCTGCCCGAGCGCGGCTTTGAACGGCGTCGCGAACGCGGAAGATCCCCGTCCCTCGACCCCTCGTTTGATCCCGAGCGTCATCAGGCTCGACACCGCCATCACCGCGATGGACATCATCACCGTCCCGCGTCGCTCGCTCGTCGACGTCGTCGAGACGCGTCGCGCGCGCGACGTCGCGTCGTCGGACGCGTCAACACCCATCGTTGTCTCGTTCGATTCGATTCGATTCGACGCGCTTCGACGGTTTCGAGATCGACCGCGCGCGCGAGTCGTCGCTTCTGTCTCGCGCGCGACGCGTCGCTTCGGTCGCGCGCGCGCGCGTCGACCGCGCGTCGACGGGTGTCGAGCGCGCGCGCGCGTCGCGCGCGCGACGCGCGCCGACGCCGTCGTACATAAACCGAAAACGCCCCGCGTCGGTTATCGCGACTCGGCTTTGGGTAAAATTACCTAGGTCGACGTTCTGTTTGATACGGGTTCAATCCCCAGGTCGGTCCACGTATATCAGTTGGAAGATAGTTTGACTTCTACGCGAAGCGCGCGAGCGACGCGCGAGTCATCAAAAGGCCGCGGGTTCGAGCCCCGTCGTGGACATCTAGTGGACATCTAAACGCATCTTTTTTTTGGGCGAACGGTTGTCGTTGACATCGCGCCGAAGCGGTACGTCCGCGCGCTGACGACGCTCGCGCGCGCTCGCGAGTCCGAGCGCACTTTTTTTCGCCGCGACGCGTCGATCGCGCGGGTCGCGAATGGGGCCGATCGGGGAATCATCGACAGGTTTCCATTTTTCCATTTTGCCATTCAATTCGATGCGATGTGCGTTACACTCACTACGCGCGCTCACGCGGCGTCGGCTTTCGCCTTTCGCGCGGCGGATTCTTTTAAGAGGTACTCGCCGAGCCACGCGAGCGGGTCCGCCGGGCGCGCGGCGTTGAGCGCCACCAGGGCGTCGTGCAGGACGCTCGTGACGTGAGTTTCGAGGTACACCTTCGCCGAGGCCTCATCGCGCGCGTCCTGCGCGTCTTGGCTCGGCGGCGGGCGCTCTGTCGTCGACGACGTGTCAGCCGTCAGTCGTTCGTTCGCGCGTTCGCGCGTTCGCCCGCGCGCGCGCGTCGCGTCGATCGATCGCACCCGCGTCCGCGTCCGTCGCCGCGTCCATCGCGCGCGCGTCGGCGTCGTCGTGTGAGGGAACGCGCGCGGCGCCGAGGCGCGCGCGGTGGTTGATTGGTCCGGTGCGGTCTCGAGTCACACACGGACGACAGACGCATCGACCGCGGCGACCGCGCCGTCGCGCGACGCCTCTTTGAAGCGCGCGACAGCGCCCGTCGACGACATCATGGCCCCGAAAGGTGCGAACGATATTCTCGCCGCGACGACGGCGCGTCGAACGCGACGACGGCGCGGCGCGGCGTCGAGAAACGGCGCGCGGGCGCGACCGACGCGCGATGGGTCGATCGGCGGGATGGATCGTCGTCGCCGCCGCGCGTCGTGGGAACGCGGATGCGCGCGAGTGAAGCGAGTTGGAGAGACGACTGACGATGCGTGGGATGTTTTCGCGGGCGTAGACACGAAGAAGAAGGTTTCCACCTTTGTCATCGACTGCGCGAAGCCGGTGCGTGTGAAACCCTAAAATACAGGGCGAGCGGCGAACGCGCGACTCGAGACGACGACGAGGGACGACGACTGACGATGCGATGTTCTTTGATGCGAATAGGTCGAGGACAAGATTATGGAGATTGGCTCGTTCACCGCGTTCCTCACCGATCGCATCAAGGTTGGTGGTAAGGCGGGCGCGCTCGGCGAGGCGGTGAGCGTGTCGAGCGACAAGACGAAGGTGACGGTGACGAGCGAAGTCGCGATGAGCAAGCGCTACATGAAGTACCTCACGAAGAAGTACCTCAAGAAGCACAACGTTCGTGATTGGTTGCGCGTGATTGCGTCCAACAAGGAACGCAACGTGTACGAGTTGAGATACTTCAACATCGCGGACGACAACGAGGAAGAATAAATTTCGTCCTCGCGACGAAGTTGACGTGGGTGCTGGTCAGCGCGCTCTTTGAGGGCGTCGTGAGACCCGGGGGAGCGTTCGCGTTAGATCGCGTTCGCTTGAAACCGATAAGAAACACTCTAGGCATATAAAAAAAGAGGTGATAGCGTTTTTATGAAAGACAAAAGTCGTCTCGATAAATTGTTTTACACGATTTTCGCCGTTAATCCGTCAACGCCGCCGTGGCTTTGTCGCTCACGGCTTTACTGAGCTCTTGCACTTTTTTATTCTTAATGAAAAACTCGTGCGTCAGCATGGCGGCGACGAGAACGATGAGGAGGTAGATTGGGAAAAATTGCGGGTACTGGGTGAAAACCTTGCCGAAGAGTTTCGTCGCCACGACGCGCTTGTAAAACACCTGACCGATGGGACCGTGTAAGATGTAAATCGGGAACGAAATCGTTCCGAGGTACACCAAAGGTTTTAGCGAAAGAATCTTCGAGACCAAAGACCCCTCACCGCCCTCGCGCACCGTCTCTCGGTGTACGTTGACGGCGAACGCGGAGAACAAAACGGTGAAAATTGTCCTCGATAACGCGTCGTTGACTGCGACGACGCCGAGCGCGCGAGCGGCTAGAAACGCCACCATGGCCACCAACGGCGTCGCCGAGCACGCCAAAAGTTTGTTTTGCTTCGGCACGGACTCGCCCTCGGCGCTGTCCACCATGACGGTTCGCGCGGCGACGGCGCCGAGTAAGACGTCGATCAAAGCGTTGAAGGGTGAAAATCGCACCGAGTTAAAGTACAGCCAGTTTGGGTGCGTCTTCGCGGACATCATGCCTTCCATGAAGCCCCATGCGTTGAGATCGTAGGAGTACGCGATCTTCGCCAAGAGAGACACGATTATCAGCACCTTGAACACCGAATGCAAGTGCTCGCGCTTGAAGCGCGCCACGCTCGGCAACGCGAACGGCATCGCCGCCAAGGCAAACGTGAACGCGCTCAAAAACCACGTCGGCGCGTTCCAAAGCTCGGCGTGCATGGGGAACCACGCTTGGGTGAGAGTAAACGTCATGAAACCGTGCACAGCGGCCGTCAACGGCCCGTTGTAAAACGAATCCGCATAAAAAAACATCGGCGCGAAGACGCAGTTGACGACAAAGTACAGCGGATAAAACCCCATCACGCGACTGACGAAATACTTTGGAGTCGGGCGTAATCGCCCCGTCTGCGCTTCGTACTTGCCCAGCTCCGTCGTCGTGTACGCCGCGACGTACCCACTGAGCACGAAAAACGCTCCGACGACGACGTTGACTTGCGAAAACGCCGCGAGCGCGAGCGCGTTCTTCGTCGCGCACGCGATAAAGTGCCCGACCGAGATGTACGTGATCAAAAAGAACCGCACGCTGTCCAGCGCGGGCAATCGCGGTTTTTTCACCGACTCCACCTTCACGCCTTCGCCCGCGGCGCGCGCGATGACCATCCGCGAGCCCTTCCGCGCTCGTTCGCGCGTCCGAGGCGCGTCGCCCTCGCGCCCCGTCGCCTTCCCTCGCGCCTCGACGACCATCGACGTCGATCGAGCGCCTCGCCCGCGTCCAAGACGCGCGCTCTCGCTTCCCGCGCCGACGCACCGCGCGCTCGCGCGCTCGCGCGCATCACGCGCGCCGCATTTCGCGCGCGCGCGCGACACCGAATGTCCCGACAGTTGCGCAGTCAAACGCATCTCTCAAACGCGCACGCCGCCGCGTCGTTCGCTCGCGTCGCGCGTTCGCGCGCGCGCGCGATCGTCGCGCGTCCCGAGCGCGTCGTCGCGCGTCGACGCGACCGCGCGTCGACGATCGCGCGCGTCGCGCGTGTCGAAGTGTCGCCGGCGCTTCTCGCTTCTGGGCGAATTCCGCGTCATTCCTCGACGCCCGCGCGCGCGCTCGCGCCGTCATGGACTTCAACCTCGAGGGCCTGCGCGTGTTCTTCCCGTATCCCCAGATATACCCCGAGCAGCTGGCGATGATGACCGAGTTCAAGCGCTCGCTCGACGCGCGCGGGCACGGCGCGATCGAGATGCCCACGGGGACGGGGAAGACGATCACCGTGCTGTCGCTGTGCGTGAGCTATCAGATCGCGCACCCGGAGTGTGGGAAACTGATATACTGCACGCGCACGGTGCCGGAGATGGAGAAGGTGCTGGCGGAGTGCCGGACGTTGGAACGATTCATAGCGGCGCGAGCGGGCGAGGACGTCGCGGCGATGCTGGCGCTCGGGCTGTCGTCGAGGAAGAACATGTGCGTGAATCCGCGAGTCGTGGACGAGGGGTCGAGGGAGAGCGTGGATGGGAAGTGCCGACGGTTGACGGCGAGCTGGGTGCGAGAGAAACGGTTGGAACGGGAGGCGCGAGGGGCGAGCGAAAACGAAAACGTGGAGGACGGGGGCGAAGGGAACTGTTGCGAATTTTTTGAGGATTTTGAGAGCGCGGGAGAGAAGGCGGTGTTGCCTCCGGGGGTGTACACCTTGCACGATTTGCGCGCGTTCGGGCGAACGAAGAAGTGGTGTCCGTATTTTTTGGCGAGGAATATGATTTCGTTCGCCAACGTCGTGGTGTACAACTATCAGTATATGCTCGACCCGAAGGTGGCGAGCTTGGTGTCGAGTTCGTTGGAAAAGGAGTGTATCGTAGTGTTCGACGAAGCGCACAACATCGATAACGTGTGCATCGAGGCGTTGAGTGTGAATCTTCGCCAGCAGACGTTGGAAAACGCGGGGCGGTCGATTACGTCGTTGAACACGCGCATAGACAGGGCGAAACAAACCGACGAGCGGCGGCTTCGTCAAGAGTACGAGCGCTTGGTGAACGGGCTGGCGCAGCAAGGCGTGTTAGCGCGAGGCGGTGGCGAAGACGTGTTGATGAACCCGATTATTCCGGATGATATTTTGCGCGAAGCCGTGCCGGGGAACATTCGACGGGCCGAGCACTTCGTCGCGGTGTTGAAACGATTCGTTGAGTACCTCAATATGCGATTACGATCGACGCAGGTGGAACAAGAAACACCGACGGCGTTTTTGCAGCACTGCGCCGCGAACGCGGGAATAGACGGGAAGACGTTGAAGTTTTGCTACGACCGCTTGACGAGCCTGTTGAAGACGCTCGAAGTCGTGGACATGGACGAATTCAACGCGCTATCTTTGGTGGCAAACTTTGCCGCGTTGGTTGGGACGTACTCAAACGGCTTTGCGCTGATTCTCGAGCCTTACGATGAGCGTTATCCAAACATTCCGGATCCAGTGTTGCAACTCGCGTGCTTGGACGCGTCGCTCGCCATCAAGCCCGTGTTTGAGCGTTTCCAGTCCGTGTTCATCACGTCTGGAACGTTGAGTCCGATTGATTTGTACCCAAAACTTCTTGGGTTCAATCCTGTGAGCGTACGGAGTTTAGCAATGACGCTTACGCGCGATTGCTTGTGTCCGATGGTGATCACTCGTGGGGCGGATCAGCAAGCCGTGTCGACGAAGTTTGACATGCGCGACGATCCGAATGTGATTCAAAATTACGGGCGAATCTTGATTGGTCTCGCGCAAACCGTTCCCGACGGCATTGTCGCTTTTTTCGTATCGTATTCTTACATGGAAAACATCGTGAGCAAGTGGCACGAGACGGGAATTTTGCGAGAAATCATGCAACACAAACTCGTCTTCATCGAAACCACCGACGTGGTTGAGACGTCTTTGGCGCTCGACAATTACCGACGCGCGTGTAACTGCGGCCGGGGCGCGATTTTCCTCTCTGTCGCGCGCGGAAAAGTTGCGGAAGGGATCGATTTCGATCGGCACTACGGCCGCGCCGTCGTCATGTACGGCGTACCGTATCAGTACACGCTCTCGCGCATCTTGCGCGCGCGACTCGAGTATTTGCGAGAGACGTTCCAAATCAAAGAGAGCGACTTTTTAGCGTTTGATGCGGTGAGGCAAGCGGCGCAGTGCGTCGGGCGAGTCATCCGCTCGAAAAAAGATTACGGTCTCATGGTTTTTGCGGACAAACGATACAACTCGCAGGACAAGCGCGGAAAGCTGCCGGGATGGATCACCACGCACTTGCGCGAAGAGGTACTGAACTTGTCCACGGACATGGCCATGCAAGTCGCGCGGACGTTCATGCGCTCTATGTCCCAACCGTTCAGCCATGATGAGAACACGCAGTCCCTGCTCGATCAAGCGATGGTCGATCGACTCGCCGTCGAAGGGGGTTGGCGGGAGGCGTTGCCGGCGCTTTCTCGAAAGTTGGCGCCCGAGATCACGATGCACCTTTCTTAGATGAGCACAGAATTAGCAGAATATAGCTTTATAGTTTTAATAGTACAAAAAGGAAACCGACTAGCCGCGAATCGTGTCCGTGTGCGCACCGCGATCGCCGGCGGCGACTTGCGCGCGCCAACCTTCGAGCGACGCCTTTGCGATGGTTTCCAATTTATCCATGGCGTCTCCGACTGAGTCGGCGCTCCACAAAACTTCTGAAATGGCGAGATGCGCGTCTTCGCTCTCGCATCGCAACAGACGCTCAATAATGGGTAAGTCGTCTTCGACCTCACCGTCGACCGCGAACCCGAGACGCGATTGGAGGAGCGGATCGTCGAGCGGCCTGCCGCCGAAGACGTCTTCGGGCAGCGGGCGGTATCGACAAAAAAAGCCTAGATGCCACGGAAAAAACTCATCAAACCGTCGCTTACCCAGTTCGTCGTCCCCGAAGCCTTCCCGCATGTAATTACGCAGCGTGTAATACACCCCCACGCGCTGTTCCACGGTTGGATTCCAGCACTTGCGCTCGCGATACTCTTTGAATATCCACGGCTTGATCAACGCCCCTCGACCGACCATCATCGCAGCCACTCCAGAGTGCTCCATTCGATCGCGCGCATCGTACCACGTCAACACATCGCCGTTGCCTATGATTGGAATGTTTCGTTCCCGAACGATGTCTCGAATCACGTCGTAATCCGCCGCCTTGGTGTACCGCTGCTCCTTCGTCCGACCGTGCACGACGACGGCGCTCGCCCCCGCATTTTCCAACCCCTCCGCGATTCTCCGCGCCTGCGACGACGAATCGATCCCAAGTCGAATCTTCACCGTCAACGGCACGTCGATCCGACTCGCGATCCCCTCCACCAACCGCTCCAATTTCGCCGGCTTTTTCAACAGCGCCGCGCCGAGCCCGCGCTTCCACGTCTCGTGAATCGGACATCCGCAATTCAAGTCCACGAAATCCGCGCCAAACTCCCCCGACGCGATCAACGCCGCGTTCACGCCCTCCTCAATGGCGTTCGTCGCGATCTGCGCCCCGAAACAATCGCCAGCGTCGCCCTCGTGTCGCCGCACCCGCGCGCGTTCCACCCTCGCCCCCTTCGCGAGAAATCGCGCGAACGCCATCTCGCTCACCACGACCTCCGCCCCGAATTCGCTCGCGCACAACCGTCGGAACGGCGCGTTTCCTCCCTTCGTCAGCGGCGCCAGCCACAGCTGTCCGCGCGCGACGCGCTCGCGGAACGTTTCGTCGCCGCCGCCGTTTCGTAACCGTCGCGCGTCCGAATCATCGTCGCCCTCGCGCGCGTCCGAGACCGCGTCTCCGCGCGCGCGCGTCGACGCGCGACGCGGCGCGAGACACCGCCGACGCTTGAGCGCGCGCAGCGCGACGCGCGTCGTCGCCGGCGCGATCGCGCCGACGCGCCGCATGATGACGCCCGACGTCGCACATCGCGCCGCGACATCACCCGCGCGCGCGCTCGAGGCGCGACGCCGCGCGCGCGGCGAGCGAGACGCCGCGTCGCGCGATGCCGGGCGCGGACGCGACGCGCGAGACCGGCGCGCGCGAGCGGCGGCGTCGGAAAGATCATCGGCCGCATCACCATCGGAGACACGCGTCCAACTCGAGTTACGACGCGCGCGAGCCGATCCTGCGCGCGCGGGACGGCGCGGAGGAGGCGCGCGATGCGGTCGACGACGACGACTCCGCGCCGTCGCCGCGAACGCCGCTGAACGCGGTGAAGACGCGCGATGGGAGAAAGTCTCCGCGAACACCCGATGATGAGTCGGAAACGTCTTCGTCGTCGGATGACGCGACGCCGGGGCGAGGGGAGCCGTTCAGCCCGCGACGAGGCGGACGGTCGAGCTCGGAATCGTCGGGAAATCGCGCGGGCGGGGCGTTCGGGCGGCGGGGAGGGAGGCGGAGCGGGCGGGCGAGCGACGCGGAGCAGATCGCGCGAATGCTGGACGGCGAGGCGACGTCGAGCGAGAAAGGGACGGGAGGTATGAGGGACGACGTCGACGATGCGAGCGGTGATGCGGTGGAAGTGAAATCGGCGCTCGATGCGGCGGAGATGGAGGGAGATGGGGGAGGGAGTCGACGGACGACGACGTGGGGGGCGCTCGTGGCGTATCTGCGATGCTGCGTCGCGCCAAAGTCGACGACGGAGAGCGAGCTCGAGTGCGCTGAGAGCGCGGCGAGTGTGGTGCATCAGACGACGACAGTGTCGTGCGTGCCGTGCGTGGCGCAGCCGAGGGCGTGCTTGGAAGATGGGTTCGTGTTGCACGAAGGCGACCCGTTCATCGGCGAGCCGGACTGCGCGTGCGACGCGTCGCGCTGGGGCAAGTACGCGACGAAGGAGATTTACAATCTGCGTGATGGGGCAACCAAGTATAAACCGTGTTTAGTGCTCGACTTGGACGAAACGCTGGTGCATTCGAGCTTTAAGCCCGTGATGAGAAGCGATTTCATCGTGCCGGTTGAAATCGACGGCAAGATGACCGACGTGTACGTGTTGAAGCGCCCGTGGGTGGATTTGTTCATGCGCGAAGTTTCGAAAGACTGGGAAATTGTCGTGTTCACGGCCAGTTTACCGAAGTACGCGAATCCAGTGATGGATTTACTGGACGTCGAGAAGACGGTTCGTTGGCGGTTGTTCCGTCGACACTGTTACGCGTTTCAGGGCAACTACGTCAAAGATTTGACGTCTTTAGGCCGAGATCTATCGCAAACGGTCATCGTGGATAACTCACCTTATTCATACGCGTTTCATCCGCAGAACGCGTTCCCTATTTCGAGTTTCATTGACAACCCCAACGACAACGAGTTGCTCAACGCGATACCATATTTGCGAGAGCTAGCGAGAACTAAAGACGTTGTCGAATTTTTGAAGAAGTCGCGAGGGTGTATGCCACGTCAATCGTACTTTTCGCGCAAAGAAATCGAAGAGCCGGCGTACGATCGAGTTGGTAACGCCATTGTGCCATAGTGCCATAGACAGAAGCTGCGTTGTTTGCCTTGTTGAAATGTTACAAATCCGTGGAAAATCGACATACGTTACATCATTCGTCATCCTCGATGGACAAAAGAGAGAAGACGTTAGTGTTCTCCACGCGCGTCACGACTTCTTCTTGAATCTTGAGCACGGGAGTGTGCACTTTTTTCTCGTGCTTCGGCGTCGGAAGCTTTGCCGGTTCGCGGTGCAACTCGGCGTCAATCTTCTTCTCAACCTCGGCGAGAATTTTGCTCGTGTCCACTGGTTTAGCGCCACCGAATATAGACGCAGAACCGACGGCGATCGGAGGCTCTCCGGAGTCCCTCTCGATGCTTCGCGGTTTGAGCACCAATTTGGGACGCTCCGCGGCCGGCTCGACGATTTTCGGCACCGGCGCGGCGTTGCCCACAGACGTCCACTGATCCTCGCGATGCGAGTTTCGACGTTGCCCGCGATCGGTAGAACTTCTTCGTCCTCTGTCCATCGACTTCCGCTCATCCGCGACGTTGACGCGCAACGGGCGTTCGCCCATGACGAAGCCGTCTGCCTTCAACGCTTCGCGAAGACTGTCCGCGTCTGGAAACTCCACAAAGTACCCTCGAACTTTCGTCTGACTCCTATCCGTCATCGCGCGGACGTTTACTGCCTCTGGCGTCGCCCCGCACGCCTTCAACACCTCATCCTGCGTCGCCTCAAACGGAAAGTTTCCGACGAACGCGACGTACGGCGGCTTTGTGGGAAAAGCCGCCGGCTCTCGTTCTCGCGGCGCCGTCCGTTCCCGCGAGCCTTCTTCGCGGTGATGCGTCTCTCGATGTTCGCGATACTCCACTTGCATCGCCGTGGGTTGATGCGTCTCCCCTCGCGTCTCTCGAAACCCGCCGCCGCCGTGCGTCTCCGCGCCGTGCCAACCGCCCATGCGCTGAGTCGCGCGAAAATCAAACAATCGTTCGGGTGCTCGCGCGCGCGCGCGTGCGTCGATCTTCAGATCCTACGCACCGCCGCCGATCGAGCGCTTTCGTCAGTCTCCTTCGTCGCCTCTCGAGCGCGGTCGCACCGCGCGCGACATCGCGTCGCGCGCGTCGATTCTCGAGAATTCTCGCGATCGTCGTCGTCGTCGTTCGCGCGCTCGAGATCGCGTCGTCGAGCGGTTTCGCGCGTCGGCACGCGCTCGATCGATCGAGCGATGTGCGTTTCATCGTCGAGCGCGCGCGCGCGACGAGTGACGCACCGTGCGCGCGAGCGCGAGCGCGAGCGTGTGCGGAACGGTGCCGACAGTTACCGAGCCGTGGGTGGCGCCTTCGGAGACGAAGAGATCGAGAAATTTCGAGACTCGCAAAATGTGCAAACATGCGCGTTACAAGGATGGCGTTAAAAGGACGCGTTAAAAGGAAGAAGCGACGTCTTCGAGGTTACCGTACGGAACGTCGTTGTCGCTTTCGAATAAGTACGCCTTGGCGTCGTCGCTGAGCGCCAAGGAGAGGCTGGCGACGGAGGCGCCGTCGGCTTTCGCAGCCCGCGCGCGCCGCTGGAGGGCGTCCGACTGCGCGTTTAAATCGGATTGGCGCAAGGGCAAGTCCGCGGCGCACGGATCGATGGTGTAACCCATACTCGTGGCTATAGACGCCATCATACAGTTGCTGACGACGCGCTCGGAATCAACGGTGTGGTCAGCGCTGATGGGCAACCAGGCGGCGGTTTCGGCAAAGGCGCGGCCGCCGCGCGCGCAACCCAACTGGTTGAACTTTTTGGGGTTGAAGTCCATTTCATCGATGTCGGGTTGCGGTACGGACTCGCTGACGACGCGTTCATCGTCATACCAAGTCGGGACGACACCACCGAGCATTGATTTATCGAGCTTCTTCGTTTGCGCGATGTAGCAGTTGAAATTCAAACCGTCGGCGTGCTTTGCGATGCACTTGGAATTTAACCAGGTGCTGATCATCCCGGCTCCATTCGTCGCGACGTAATCTCGAAGTCTCTGCGCGCCCCGTTTCGTGAACATCAGAGCGCTAGTGCCGACGCCGCCGCACATATGGTTGTGCTTGTACAAGTACACCGACGAAGATTGGTTCACGCACTCCTCGGCGCCGTGCGTGTGCTCTCCCCACGTGCCGGTCGCGCTCGACTTGATCTTCTTCACGAACTGCCCCGGGCTCAGGTAATCAGGCTCGAGAAACACCATGTCGGTGTTTTCCGGAAGCTCACTCTCGAGCTCGGCGTAATCGAGCGGGCTAACGGCGTGCTTCGCCAAGGCTGTGGACTCCCAAACGACAAACGAGTCGGCGCCAGAGTCGAGCGCCTTTTTCCAGACAGCCATGTGCGATAACATGGAGCCGAGGTGCTTCTGCAGACCCAGCTTACACGCTTCCCCGACGCAGTGTTGATCTTTGTCAGCCAGCGTGGCTTGCACGTCCTTAACGGGAAAGCGCACGTCGTCGCCTTCAGTCATCCCCATCGTCGCCACCTTGGCTGTCTCGAGCGTATCCGGCCAGCGCGCCGGAAACGTCTCTTCTTCGATACTAGCGACCTTAGCGGCCTCACTCGAGTCCATACCAGCGTATGTCTCGAACAGGTTGGCCACGTACGCTTGCGCACTCTTGGCGTTTTCAAGTTCTTCGCCCGGCTGGGTGTCGGAGATGATGTAAATCTTTGGAGTGTTCGTCGGGAGTGCGGATTCGGTACTGCCCGTCGCCGCCGTTCCTCCCACATCGGTAACAGCTGAAATCGCCGCTTTCGCGCGTTGCTGCTTTCTATGCGCCACACGTTGCTCGCGTTTCGGATGCTCCTTGTTGAGTTCCGCTTCCTTGGCAGCGAGCGCTTCCTGCGCTCGCTTGGCCGCGGCTGCTATTCTCTCGTTCCGCGCCTTGGCAGAGTTCACGTGATGCGCCGGGCGCGCGTGGTGCTGCGCACCCAAAGCCGCGACTTCGCTCGTCTCTTCGCCGGCGGCGATCGTGGAGTTATCCGCGATCGCATCACCGACGACGAGCGTGGCGTTGTCCGCATCAACGAACGTACCGTCGACGACGAGCGTGGCGTTGTCCGCGTCGCCGCCTTCTTCCTCCGCGAGCGCCGAGCGTTCGACGTCGACGACTTCGTTCCGCTTCGCCGCCTTCTCCACCGCCGCGCGTCGCGCCGCCCGGTGTTCCATGCGCTGCTCCCGTCCCGGATGCGCCTCATTCAGCAGTCTTTGTCTCTCCGCCTCCGCTTCCTCCGCCGCCTTCGCCGCCGCGGCGATCCGCGCGTTTCTCAGAGCCTTCGCCGACGCCGTCGGCTTCGATCCGAGCGCCGCCGCCCCTCCCGCGCCCGCCGTCCCTCGCACCGCCCCGATCGTCACCGCCGTCGCCGCGAGCGCCGCCGCGACGACGACCGCCACCCGTCGCCCGCCGCGCGCGCGTCCGTCGCGGCGTCCCGCGCCGTCGTCGCCGCGCTCGACGTCCAACACCGCCGCGTCCGCGTTCGCGCGCGGCGTCGACGAGACGTCGCGTCCGAGCAGCGCCGCGCGTTCACCGCGCGCGTCGGTCGTCATGTCCGCGTTCGTCCGCGTTCGCGCGTCCCTCGGCGTCGCTCGGCGTCGTCGAGTGAAGCCGTCGAGTGAAGGGTGTTGCGAAGGTTGGTTTTATCGTGCCGTCGTATTTCGGACATACGTGTATGCGCATTCAGTCATGTATAACTCAGAGACAACGTTTCCACAAAGTCGTATAAAACCACATACGAATTCGATCAAAATCACCGCGGCCTCGCGCGCGCGGCGCGCGCCCCGTCGCCGCGCGATCGTCGCCGCACACGTCGACGCCGCCGCGCCGCCGCGCCGACGCTCGACGAACGGCTCGGAATCCGCGCGCGCGCGCGCCTCGACGCGCGCGCGCCTCGACGCGACGCGCCGCCGCGACGCGTCGACGCGACGCGACGACCGACCGGTCCGACGCCGCGACCGCGCGCGAGGGTTGATCTCGCGACGCGCGCGTTCGACGCATCTTGCGCGCGAATTCGCGCTTGAGCGCGAATCGGGACGTCTCGGAAGCGCGGGAGGATGATGCGCGCGGAGAGTGATCGCGGCGAGGGGGCGAACGCGGCGGTGAAGACGGAGGGAGGGGGGACGAGCGATGGACTTCCGGGGACGGCGGTCGGGGCGCGAGGCGGCGAGACGACGACGAAACGAGAGCGGGAAGCGGATTGGGCGAACGAGATACCGCCGGATGTGCTCGCGGAGGCGTTGGGGGCGCGAAGGAGCGGACGGAAGACGAAAGCGCGGGTGATCATGATCGATGGGGAGCCGGTGTTGAGGTCGAATAATTACTCGTTGACCGAGGGCGAGCCGAGCGTGTTCGACAAGGAGCTCGGGGCGGGAGAGGATGGGACAGAGGAAGAGGCGGGGCGAACGCAGTACGTGTTTGAACCGACCAAGGTCCGCAGACAGTACGTGCGAAAGAAGCCCAGAGTGCCGAAGGTGGCGACGGATGAGGAGGTCAAGTGCGCGAAGAATAATCGAGAAATTTCCAAAGCGATTGAGGACGCGCACATGCGTCGGTCCAAGTACTTACAGGCGCAGATGAAGGCCTTGGACCCGTTCATCACGCCACAGGTGAAAAACGCCATCCTCGATCGCGCCGAAGCGTACGAGGCGTCGCAGAAAGGTCCGCAAAAAGTGCTCATGCCCGTGGAGAACCAACCCGCGATGATCAAGGCGGTGTTGCGCGAGTATCAATTGGAAGGTTTGCGATGGAACGTCGGAATGTACGATCAAGGATGCTCGTGCATCTTGGCGGATGAGATGGGTTTAGGTAAAACGTTACAGTCGATTTCGTTCTTGGCGTGCATAAAGGAGATGCGTCACGCCAACGGACCGCACTTGGTCGTGTGCCCGCTCTCCGTGCTCTCGTCATGGATGGACGAGTTGCAAAAATGGGCGCCGTCGTTCCGCGTCGTGCGCTTGCATTCCGGCGACGAAAATGAACGTGTTCGTTTGCGAAAAGAAGTGGTGCCGAACACCGAATCCTACGACGTCGCCGTGACGACGTACGAGATGGCGTGTAACCCGGCGTTCAACGTGACGTTGACACAAAAGGTCATGTGGCGTTGCTTGATTCTTGACGAAGGTCATCGCGTGAAGAACGAAGAAACGGCGGCGCATCAAGTGCTAAAGCGCATCAAACGTCAACACACGCTTCTGTTGACTGGTACGCCTATCCAAAACAACTTGCACGAGCTGTACGCCATTCTTTCCTTTTTGCATCCCGACGTCTTCACGTCAAGCGAACCATTCGATAAGGCGTTCAATTTGAACACCTCAGAACACAAGGTTGACTCAAACTTACTGGAAAAAGCACACTTTCTGATGCGTCCATTCATTTTACGCCGCGTCAAGGGTGAGGTTGAAGTGTCGCTTCCACCAAAGACAGAGACGAAGATTATGTGCCCGTTGTCCGAGGCACAGACGTTTTGGTATCGACGACTCTTGCTTCGGGAAGCGACGGCTTTGCAGTCGCTCGAAAAGGCGACCAAAGGCGAAGGTGGTGCGGATAACTTCCAAAAGCTCAATTCGTTGTTGATGCAATTGCGAAAGTGCTGCAATCATCCGTTTTTGTTCACCGGTACTGACGTGCCCGAAGATGGCGTGCCGATCGAGGATCTCATCTCGGCGTCTGGTAAACTCGCCGTGCTCGACAGAATGATGCAAAAGTTAAAAGAAGGCGGACATAGAGTGGTGTTGTTCTCACAGTTTACTTCCATGCTCGACATCTTACAAGATTTCTTGACTTTGAGAGGGTACACCTACGCTCGTTTGGACGGGTCGACGAATCGCGTGCAGCGTTCCATCGACATCGCCGCCTTCAACCGTCCAGATTCACCCATGTTTGCGTTCTTGCTCTCCACCCGTGCCGGTGGTTTAGGTGTAAACCTTCAGACTGCGGACACGTGCATCTTGTTCGATAGCGATTGGAACCCTCAAGTGGATCTTCAAGCGATGGCTCGCGTGCACCGCATCGGTCAGAAGAAGATGGTGCACATTTACCGACTTGTCACTGCGGGTACTGTCGAAGAGCGCATGACGCAGCGCGCGGAGAAGAAGCTTTTCTTGGATCAAATGGTTTCACGAGGTTCCACGAAGGCTGCAGAACAATCGGATAACCTCGATAGGAACGATTTGTACGCCATGTTACGATTTGGAGTTGACGCCGTCTTCAGTAAAGCGAGCGGCGATCCTCCAACCGATGAGGAATTGGACATTCTCATGGACCGCACACCCGCGGGCGAAAAGCGACGTAAAAAGCTCGGTGACCTCCAAACCGATGTGACGACCGCCGAAGACTACATCGAAGGCAAGGCTGAAGCGGCGCCCATCTCCACCTTCATGCTTCCCGAGGCGATCGCCAACGACATGGGCGTGAGCGCCGACGCTGTGAGCGAAGCCAAGGCTAACAAGTACAAATCAGTCAAAGACATCGCTGCAGAGTTCAACGCCAACGTTATGATGGGTAAGCGTTCTCGAACGAAGACGACGATTGAAATCGACGGGCACACTGTGCTCAAGGCGAACAATTACAACATGGAGGATGGCGAACCGTCTGTGCACGCGCGCGAAGCTCGAACCAAGGTAAAAACTGGCCCGGAGTCGAAGAAGCCGCGATCTCAAATCGCGGGGAGAGATTACGGTCATAGTTCAGTGTGTCAGTCGTGCTGGGATGGAGGTGAAATCGTGTGTTGCGACTTGTGTCCGGTCTCGGTGCACCCAGACTGCATAGGGATCACAATCAAGGATATCACGCGATACCATCGGTGGTCTTGCCCGCATCACTCGTGCCACGAATGCGGCCGCAAGGCGGCGGCAGTAGGTGGTATCCTTTTCCGTTGCGAAGCATGTCCGAGAGCTTTCTGCGAAGATCACTTGCCGAACACCGCAGAAATCATCGGCAAGTGCAAGCGATTTCAAGACTTGGGCCAAAACCACCCGGCGCAAGCGTGCTTCATTCACTGCGACAAGGAGTGCTCCAAGTGGGCTTCGACGCATATCGCAGAAGAGTACGGTAAAACTGCTGAGGGCTGGTCAATCGGCAAGAAAGTCGCCATTACCGATCACTGGATTGAGGACCGCGATGCCGAGCTCGAGCTTCCGGTGGAGAACGGCACGCGCACCAAACCGTTGGCGCACGCAACGTTCACCGATCTCGTTCAGTTCTTGCTTCGCAACGAAGGACCGAAGAAGGGTGGTAAGAAAAAGAAGAAATCGAAGGCATCCGATGAATTGATCGAACCGCAACCGGGTGAGTTGTTGGAGATGCGCGGCGTGTTGTGTTACTACACCAGAAATGGAGAAAACGTCGCGGCCGTGTCTGAAATGCACAACGTCGACTGGAAAGATATCATCGACTGGAACACGGGTTGGGTGCCGGGTGCGTTCTACGGTAAGGGTACGTACTTACTCGAGGGTACGCGACTTTGGCTCGCGCCGCCGCCGCGCAAGACTCTCGATGAGATGACGGAAGACGAGCGAATCAAGCGCGTTCAAGAAGATCGCGAAGCAGCCTTAGCTGCGGTTGCGATGGGCTTACCCGGTGCCTCTCAGATGCTCAACGAAGGCGAGGTCAGTGTTCTCGGCCGCGGTCTCAAAGGATTGCGTCAAAAGGATCTCTTGCCGTCTGAACGCGACGAAATTGTCACGGAGATGTTCAAACGCGTCCGCCCGCTTTTGGAAAAGAAGATCGCGGCTTCGCGTAAGCAAGCAGAAGACCAAGCCAAGAAGGCGGCAAAAGTTGACGAAGAAGAACGCATTCGTGCGGCTGAACGTAACGCACGAACTGCGCGTCGTGGCGACGGTATGCCCTCCGACTCGTTCCTCGCCGCCGATCTTACGACGGGCGATCGCGCTCCGGCACGTCGAGGCGCACCCCCGCCCATCCCTGCAGTGCATGGCGGCAAAATCTCCAAGAGTTCGCTTGATGCCATTAAGAACGCTATTCTCCGCGGTTTGGACTTGGTCGGCGCGACAAAGACCGGTGAACATTGTCCTGCGATGATGCTCAAGGTGAGAATCGCGCGCGGCCACGCCGGGTCGCAGTTATTGACGGATATGCGGACGCGCTGGACGTCGGATTTGGGTGAGGATTTAGGTTTCACGCTCGGCGTTATTTCACTTGAACGCGACGGTGCTTTGGATCTTGAACTTCATCACAAATTTCCCGAAAACGTTGAGCTTGCGTCGCTTCGATTATCCGCCAAGGCCAAGGTGCCACCGAAGCCAAAGGGCGAGCTGTCGCAAGAAGCCCCGAAACAATCTCGGGCCACGTCTTCGCAGTTTGTCCTCAACGAGCAAGAGGTTAAAGTTCAATGCGGTGATCTTGATGGTTTCTTGCGCCCGGGTGTTAAACGCGGCGATGAAAGCGTCGAGTTTATGGATTCTGAAGGCAAGAAGCACGTCGTACCGGCGGTTGAATTCGAGAGATTGGGAGGTCGCGGTTCCACTCGCAAATGGCGTCAATCCATTCGACTCGGCGTCGACATTCCAGCTCGCGAGATCACGGACGACAGCAAGCGAGGTCCGCCAATTGGAAAGTTCTTGCGCGATGAAGGCATGGTGTACCGCGAAAGTGTCATCGGCCGTTGCCTCGAGATGTGGTTCCCAGAAATTGAGCAGTACTACCCCGGCGAAGTTATCGATTACAAGTCTGATTCGGGCGAGCACGAAATCCTGTACAACGACGGTAACCGCGAGTGGGTGTACTTCTGCCTGCAACAAACTCGATGGCCCGACGGTCTTCCTACTCGCCTTGAGCCCTCCAAGGAAAAAGCCGGTCGAAAGCCGAGCGAAAAGTCGGAGAAGGAGAGTGGCAAACGCGGTCGTGCGGCGGCCGTCGTATCGTCCGAAATGGTGTCCAACGGCTATCGTGTCTTCGTTCTCAGCGAAAAGATGACGCTCGAGCAGATTTCGGCGCAAGTCGGAATAGCATGCGACGAGTTACTCAAATTCAACGAGCCTTACATCCCCAAGTTGTCGATCACGACGAAATTACCCGAGGATAGTAAACTTTACTTGCAAGCTGGTCCGGATCCTGACGAGCTCGCGGCGATGGAATTGGTCGAAGCGAGGCTCGAACAAGCGAAGCAAGCCGAAAAGGACGCCGCGGAAAAGGAAGCCAAAGCGAAGGAAGATGCCGCAAAGGCCAAGGCCAAGGCCAAGGCGAAGGCCAAGGCGAAGACTAAAGCCAAGGGAAAGAAAGGCAAGGATGAGACCCCGAAGAAGGGAGGTAAGATCGTCAAACGTGCTGCCGCGAACAAGGCGAAGAAAAAGTTCGCCGAGGTGGACGAGGATGATGATGACGATGACGATGACTTTGATTCCGAAGACGAAATAGAATCCGAATCCGAATATGACTCCGAAGGTGACGAAGATGACGAAGATGAAGAGTTTACAGTATCAAAGAAGAAGCCGCGGTCCAAGCACAGCGCGGCAAAGATGGCAGAGATGGCGGCGGCTGAGTTCAAGCTCGAACTCGAGGCGCCGTGCGTCGTTCGAGGAAGCGCTGTGCCCATCGTGTGTGGTGGACTCGAAGGTGTCTTGACTGGTGGTCATCTTGTCGTGCTGCACACAGATGCCAAGAAGAAATCGACGAGCGAGATGACGATGGAAGAATTCATGAAACTCGCCAAGCGCAAGGGTCACTGGCAAGAAGAGGTGAAATACAACGGTGCCGGCGAGATGAAGGGTAATCCCATCATTCATTATCTTGCAGAGCGCGGACTTGCTATTGGTCGCGGCGCGATCGGTAACAATGTGGACATTCTCCCGCACGGGACCGCCATGCAATTTTTCCCCGCGAAGATTGTGAGCTTTGACGACGTCTCTGGTTCGCACGAAATTCAGTACTTTGGCAAGGAGGAATTAGAGAAGATTCATCTTCCCTTGGCCACCATAAGATGGTTACCGAAGATGTGGGAACCATTCGGCGGCCCCGAATCGGTCAAGGTGCCGGATGCCGAAGGCGGCCTCATATTTGCTCTGAAGCCGATTCCCATCGGCTGCGGCGGTATGCGAGGCGTTTTACTTCCGGGAGGCAAGCGCGGCGAAGAAATGGTGCGATACTGCGTCATGCGTCGTGAGCGAGAGCGGTGCATCGTCGACGAGCTCACAATTCCCGCCACAGAGTTCGAGCGTCTCAGCGGCAAGGGTACGGCGAAGAAGTGGCGTCAATCCGTCCGCGCTCTCGACGCCGACTTCAAATTCGGCGACTCAGTGAGCAAGCTTCTCAAATCCATCGGAGAAGTCTTGGGCACAAAGTGTGTCAAGCGTGAAATCGAAGTCTTCTGGCCCGGCGACGAGTGCTTCTATTACGGCACCGTCGAGGGTTTCAGACCAGAATCTGGCGAGCACGAGGTCGTTTACGACGACGGCAACAAGGAAATTTTACAAGTCGCGATGCAAACAGTCCGCTGGGGTGCGGCGCCGATCGTACGCAAAGGGTCCTCGGCGCCACGATCGCAAAATGCCAAATCGCCGCCGAAGCCAAAACCAAAGACGTCTTGGATTCAATGCGACTCGTGCCAAAAGTGGCGCATTGTACCGCAAACTTACATGGACACGCTCAGCGACGACGCTCAGTGGAAGTGCGCGATGAACCCGGACTCGGAGAAGAGCCAAGCTGGGTGCGATTTAAAGGAGGACGTCGAATAGAAAACGTTTTAGATTCTGTTCGTTAGATTTGTATTGAGAAAAAGGAAACAATGTTCAACATCATCACTAGCCCGTGGCGTTTCTCGCTTTGCGTCGTTCGCCCTTTCCGACGGCGCGGAAGCCGCTGGCGATCGATCCTACCGAACGCGACGCACCGCACGCTTGGCATCGGCAATACGACAAACGGGACGACTGCTCCTTCACCAACTGCGTATCCGAAGATTTGCACATATTGCAAATGACGTAATCGATGAAGTAATGCCGCAACACGCCCTCGAAAACCTTGGGCAAAAACCTTCCCTTGAGCACCAAACGCTGTTGTCCGTCCAACGTTCCGCTCGTCCCCAGCTCGGCCAACAAGTACTGCGTCACGTGTTCACTCGGTCGATGCATCGCGTTACAAATCTCCATCAAGTTCGCAAATACCGTCTTTTTTGTCCCTTCTCTCAGCACCTGCGGCGGCTTGATGATCGTCTTCGATTTTTCGCTCAACTGCGGATTCTTTTCCCTCAAAATGCCAAACACGCGTCCCAACATTTCGTCGTAATGGTAATCCCGCGTCGTACCATCCCACGACGTTCCGCTCCCCGTGTTCGTCCCATCTCGTCCCTCACCAGCGTACACGTCTGCCTCTTCTCCGTCCTCCAGCTCCACCGTCTTCTTTTTCGAGCTCTTCTTCTTCTTCTTCGTCCCGAACTCCGCGTCCAAGTCCTCGCCCTCGTCCGCCGTCTTGTCCTTCTTCTTCTTCTTCTTCTTCCCGAACTCTCCATCGTCCGCGTCCAGGGTCAATTTATCGACGCCGTCCGCGACGTCGCCCGCGTCGCCGTCGCCGTCGCCGTCGAGATCGAGATCGAGCGCGACCTTCTTCTTCGTCTTCTTCTTCTTCAGCGTGGGGTCAAAGTCATCGAGCGACTGTTCGGCGTCGGCGTCGGCGGACATCGCGCGTGCGTTCGCGCGGCGCGTTCGTGCGTGCGCGCTCTCGAGCGTGCGGGCGGTTCACGCGCGAGACGGGCGCGCGGCGCGGTGTGACGCGCGCGATCCGATCGAAGAGCGAGGGTTTGAACAGCGCGCGTGAACCCTACGTCGCTTCGGTCGGCGAAGCGCTCGCGCGCGCGCGTGCGCATCTCACAAAAATGAAATCAAACGTGGTGCCCGATGAAGTGAATCGCCGGCGTAAAGATGGCGAGAGCGGCGGGGAGTCGCGCGGCGCGCGAGCGCGGAGCTAACGAGGCGATTTACGCCGGCGGCGAGGCGATTTCAGCCTCTTCTTCGTCTTCTTCGTCTTCATCTTCTTCTTCCTCGGCGTCCTCGGCGTCCTCGGCTTCGGCTTCTTCTTCCTCGACCTCTTCTTCTTCCTCGGCTTCGTCGTCTTCAGCTTCTTCTTCCTCGACTTTCTTCTTCTTCTTGGCCGCGGGTTTCTTCTTGGCCGGCGCCGATTTCTTGGCCGGCGCCTTGCGCTTCTTCGCGGGCTCTTTCGCCTTGGTAGTTTTCTTCTTCGGCGCCGGTTTCTTCTTCGGCGCCGGTTTTTTCTTGGCCGGTGCCTTTTTCTTCGCCGCGGCGACGTCGCCGCCGCTCACCGTCTCCAACCACTCGCGTTGTTCCGCGTCGACGCCGTCGCCGAGAAGCAAATTTTCCAGACACGCCTTGACGTCGTCGACGTGCTCGTCCTTCAACTCTTTCAAACCCGGAAAGTCATCCACCGCGCCCGCGTCTTCTTCTCCCGGGTGCTCCAGACGCCATTTTTCGAGGTAGTTTAAGGCGGATTGTTCGCTCACGCACCCGAGATGATACGACGCGGAGAATCTGTCGCTCTTCGAGTCCCAGCGCAGTTGCCCGAGGATGATTTTCCCGGGCGACGTCTCGTTTGAGCACTTCGATCCCGCTTTGCACTGCGCGCCAGCGGCGGACTTGCCGTAGAGAATGGCGTAATTGTTTTTGCTTGGATCTTTGGGAGGCATGTTCGAGCGCGCGCGCGTCGGAGAGTGCGGGCGCGTCGTCTCGCGCCGAGGCGAACGACGACGCCGTCGTCGATCAGCGCACGACGCGCGGATCCCAACAAAACTTTTTGTGATGACTCGAGAACGCGCGCTCGAGGATGGCGGCGTGATGTGCGATGGTATCGTCGTCGGTGTGCGTGGAGGAGAGGGCGGTGAGGTTTTCCTCGGTGTGCGCGCGCGAGCTGGATTTGACGACGACGGAGCAATCGTTTGAGAGCGTCCATCGAATCAGCGCAGGCGCCGGGGCGAGACCGATGGCGTCGGCAAACGCCCGCACGCTTGGATGATCGAGCAACTCACCGACACCGAGCGGTGAGTATCCAACCGTGTGCACGCGAGGCACGAGAGACGCGCAGTACGCGCGGACTTCGGTGTTCGGGTACGCCGGATGGATCTCGATTTGATTCACCGCCGGCGGAACGTCGCAATACGACAGCAATTCGCGCATGTGCGCGATCTCGTAGTTTGAAGTCCCGATCGCGCGGCACTTGTGATTTCTCAACGCGTTTTCCATGCATCGCCACGTCCTTTTGCGCGCTTCACCGTGCGCGTCGCTCTCGGGCGCCGCCTTCGATCGTCCAGGCCAGTGGACGAGCAACAAATCCGGCGCCCGTCCCAACCGCGCCACCATCCCATCGATCGCGCGATTTGTCGCCTCTTCGCTCGTCATCTCATCCGGCGCTAATTTCGTCGTAATCCACGTTTCGTCACAAACGTTTCTCGGCGCGCTCTTCAACGCGTCCGCGACGGCGTCTTCGTTGCGGTAACAACTCGCCGTGTCGACGGCGCGAAAGCCCACCATCAGCGCCTCCCGCACGGCGTCGCGGCACGCGTCGCCGCGAAGCTTAAACGTCCCAAACGCCACCGTCGGCATCTCAACGCCCGGCGAAATCGTCACCGTGGCGGATTTCGCGCCGCCCATCGCGTGCTGACACTTGGGGACACTTTTTACGTTATTCGCGCCGCATGCGCTCGCGCGTGGACGTGAACGCGGCGTAACCGAGTCCTAGGGCGAGACAATACGTCAGCGCACCACCGGGCGTGCGCGGTGGGAACGCGGTTGACATGCGACGGGATGTGACGTTCGGCGTTGGGGCGGTTAGAGTGTACATTACCGCAAAAGTTTGAGTCGCGCGCGCGAGCGTTACGCTTCGTGTATCTCGTATATCTTGAATGCTACGCCTCTTTCGGCTTGGGCGGCCCTTTGATAGCCTTGCGGATCATGATGCCGAACCAATGCGCGTTTAAACCGGCGCCGGCGCCGACGAGGACGTTGAGCGGCAGCGCGACGCTCGCTGGCACCGCGTCGATGATGCCCTTGTGTCGCACCCAAAGCATGTGGGTGTAACCTAAGCTATACGTCACCACTCGCGCGAGGAAAAACGTGAAAACGAGCATGAGACCGGCGAAAAACTCCAACTGCTTTCCAGCGTTTTTAGGCGAGCTCACGCGTTCGCCCTTGAATCCAAACGCCTTGGCCACCTTGACCACCTTTTCGCTCTCGAGCGAATACGCCGCGCTTTGAATCGTCCAGCGAAGCGTCAGCAGCGGTGTCGACGCTTCACCGAGCAACAACCAGCAGAACGGCAGCATCATAGTCTGCGATGCACCGGACAAAATAGACGCCACCATGAACACGCAGTGGTGCGCCAACATGTCCGCTTTGCCCATCCTCGGAAAATTCCGCACGATGTGCGTCGTGTCTTGCACCAAGTACCCCAAGAACAACCAATTCGTGAGTTCCAACAAGTCTCTCGTCCCATCATCCATCCCGATCCCCGCACCGCGAATGTAATACATATCCGCCGCTTCGTCCAGCGCGACGACGGCGCGCAACAGCTTCGCCGCCAGCGCGCTCACCACCAGCGCGTGCACCGCGCCCGTGTACTGCTTCGGCGCTTCGAACCGCACCCGCGCGGTCTCTTCGTCTTCATCATCGCGCTTCGGCAGCACGACGAGCGCGATGCGCGCGATGACGAACCGCACGAGTTCCCACACGAGCACCGCGACGAGCAACTTTTTCAAAAAATCCATCGGATTCTCCGCGGGATTCATCGCGCACGGCCCGGCGTAGCGCGCGCGACGCGGCGCGGGCGATCGTCGGAACATGCTCGCGCGGCGCGCGCTCGCGCGGCGCGCGCGCGCGCGCGGGATTATGAAGCGTCGAAGATATTTGAAATTTAAAGTCGAGTTGACTCGGCACACGGCGACGGACATGGCGACGACGGCGACGACGACGAGCGAGACCCTCGGCGCGGTGTTCGGCTGCGTCGGGTTCGCGCTCATCGTTTTGTGCTGCGTCGGATGGAAGCGAGGATGGATTTACGTGGAAGGGGACAGTGGCTTCAATCGGCCGGGCGCGGGGGGCGCCGTCGCGCTTTCGGTGATGTGACCGCGAGACGGTCGCGCGATGTGGTGCGTGTCGTCGTGGATTCGTCGTGAATGTTACTTGTTTTGTTGTGATGATGTATGTACTATGAAATCGTGCTAAGAGTGATGCGACCGAGACGGGCGCGCGTCGACGCGGCGGATGGTTTGCGCCACTTGTCCGCTATTCATCTTTCTTCGGTTTCGGCGGCCCGCGCAGGGCTTTGCGAACCATGATCGAAAACCAGTAATAATTTAATCCCGCCCCGCACGCGACGAGGACGAATAGGGTGTTGGTGACGGATTTCGGGATCGGGTCGAGGACGCCGCCTCGCCACGCCGCGAGCATGCTCGCGAATCCTCCGGTGTACGCCACGATGCGAACGAGAAAGAAGACGATCATGAACCCGACGCTGCAGCCAAATTCCAGTTGTTTCCCAGCATTCGTCACTGAGCTCACGGCGTCGCCCGTGTATCCACACGCGCGCGCCCATCGCACGACGACGTCGCTCTTCAACTCGTACGTCAACTGTTGAATCAACCAACGCGCGCACAAAATCGGCGTGGAGTACTCGCCCAACAGCAACCACGAAAACGGTAGCATCATCGTCTGCGAGTGGCCGGCGAGCAGCGAACACGCGATGAAACACGCGTGATGCACCACCATGTCCATCTTGCCGAGCCGCGGGTACTCCTTTAAGACGTGCAACAAGTCGCCGAACATGTACCCGCAGAATGCCCAATTCCACCGCTCGATAAATTTCAAATCCGCCAGCTTGAACGCGGTTTTCGCGTGCAAGTAGTACCGATCGTTCGCGTTCGGCAACATCACCGTGATGTACCCGATTTTCAGCCCCGCGGTGGCGACGACGAGCGCGTGCAGCGTCGACATTACGTACGCCGGCGCCGCCGCGACGAAGCGTTTCTCCTCTTCCCTCGTCGTCGCGCCGTACGTCTTACGCACCATCGCGCTCGACAGCGCGCGCGGGATCTCCCACAGCACGACGCACGTCGCCAGTTTCGCGGCGAAGTCCAGGGGCTGGTTTAAGTTCATGCTGAAGCGCGTGTAGACGTGCGCGTACGCGGGAAGTTTCGAATTTTGAAACATGTCCCGAAGCGGTTGGTTTTCGTCTGCGCGCGGTATCGACGCGCGTTGGCGCGCGCCGCGGCCCGGATCGCGCGAGCGCGCGTGTGGGAGTGTCTACAGCGCACGCCGCGACCGGCGACGGGCGTCGGCGCGTCCAGAACGCGGCGGGGTGTGCGGCGCGGCGCGGCGATTGGGACGCGGGGACGCGCGAGCCGACCGGGACGCGCGGCGGTCGAGACGACGGTGAATGGCGACGGTGCGCGGTGCTACAATGCTAGTATCTGGTTGATTTTCTTCGAAGATTCGCGCGCTCTCGCGAGGCGTCGGATAAGGAAGAGTGGGGGGGAATCGACGCGCGCGCGTTCGGCGGCGAGGCGAGCGTGGCGTACGCCGCGACGTCCAGCAACTCGCCGGCTAGAATAGAGTCAACGAGCCACTCGTGACGCACGCACGGTACGCCCAGTCGCTTCGACGCTCGAATCCAAGCCGAGTGGGGGTTTTCACCGCTCTGAGTTATGAGGTAATCGAATCGATCGTCTGTTTGCGGGTTGCGCTCGAGCGTCGCGCCGGCGTGCGACAGGAGCGAGGTGAAGTCTTTAACGAACCCTTCGTTGCCCGTGATGGCGGCCTTCACGTCGCGGAAGAGCTTACCCAAGCACGCGCGATGATGTTCTCTAGGATTTCCTTCGGCATCGAGGGGCTCGTCGATTTGAATCATTCGACCTTCGTCCGCGCACGCCTCGACCCAAGCCGGCGTGGCGAATCGCGCGCCCGCGGCGATGCCGTAGAGGCATTTCATCGTTCGTCCCATCGTAGGTGTGACGACGATGACCGAGTTCACCGATATGTCCGAAGAAGGTTCGCTCAATACCGTGCCTCCGTGCGCTTTGATGATATCCTTCGTCGCGGTGCCAACTTTGCCGAGGCCGGACAAGAGGAAATGAAGCGACGCGAACATCTTCGCCGACGAGCGCTTGTTTGGCTTGTTTTCCTTCCCAGCCGCGGTCTTCGTACGCTTGGACATCGGCGTTTTGGACATCGGCGTTTTGGACGCAGGTGTTTTTGACGCCGAGTGCGTCGCGCGTCGAGCGCTTGATTTCGACGCTGACGCCGCGCTCGCGGAATCCACCGAAGACTTTTTTGATCTTCCGCGCCCGCTCGGCCAAATACCATTCTTTGCGTTTTCGCGTATCGTCCGGCATCGCCCGCACCCTTTCACGGCGTGACGACACTTTGGACACCCGAGCGGCGGCAATGGCCGTTCTATTTCGTCCTTGGACGGCGTCTTCTCGGAAGGAGAAGGCGCGACGATGCGACAGCCGCTCGCCGCGGTGGTTCGGTTGACAACCGTCGGCGCGGGTAAACTCGATATCCTCGGTCGAATCAGACCACCTTCGTTTTCTCGCTGACTGCAATCCACGAATTCACCCTGACTCGCGGGTTCGTCTTGCGTCCCTTGCGTCATCGACTGCGACAAGTCGTCGTCGATGATTTTATACCGCTTTGACGGAGTTTCTTCGTCAAATCTAGGTGGCGGTGGGGCTCGACGCCTCGGCTGACGCCATTGGTGCTGCGAAAGCATGATTCTACTGCGAGGCGACTCCACCTCGGGCTGTGACATGGGCGGGGCGAGCGAATGGATCAACTGTCTCTTGAACGGCGACTGCGAGTGTTGGGTGTGCGGTCGCTGCGGCGACGCGACGTCGGCGACGTCCTCGTCGTCGTCGTTCATCGGTCGCTGTGAATAGAGCATGCCGATGTCTGGTGAGCTCGGTGCCGATTCCGGCCCGTCTCCGACCAAAGCGTCGTCCTCTCCCTCGGCCGCCATTGGTGTCGCCTCGACGACGTCGTCCGCGTCGTCGTCGACGAGCTGCGAATCGTCGTCGCACTGCGGCATCGACATATCCAACCCGAGAGGTTCATTCATTTTCGCACGCGCGCGCTTGACGGCCTCGATCGCCGTGCGCGCGACGCCCATGACTTCGCCGTGTTCGGAGCCGATCGAGCCCAGTGGTCGCGCCGACGCCGTCACCATGGACGAGTGCTCGTGCGTCGGCGCCCGCATCGCCCCGGGTCGCTTCAGCGTCGGGGGCTTACTCGGCTGCTCAGTCATCGCATCGATGGGCGTGCAATCGACGCGCTTTGAATCGTTGAAAGTCGAAAGCAGGGTGGGTCCATCGTTTTCGCGCGCGTCGTCGTCGTCGCCCTCGTCTGCGTCCTCGACGCCCATCGTCGGTTGCGTGTCGGCGTTCGCGCGCGGCACCGAGGCTCTGTCCACTAATCCGCGCGTGTGTCCTACCCTCTCGCGGCGCGCCCGCTCTTCGGGCGGCGTGTTCGACGCCACCGCCCACAGCGACGTCGGTGCCGCCGGGATCGACGGTGCCTCGCTCGCTCGCTCGCTCGACTTCTTCGTCCTTGGAAGCGTCAGCGGCGACGCCGAGAGTTTCAGCCCAATCGGCGACGCGCGCTTCATCGGTGATTCCACGACTTGCGTGCCACCGATGAAATCGGCCTCGATATCTTCCAGCGCTTGCGTTCCAACGACCGGTTCGTCGTCGTCGTCGAAATCTTCAAACGCTTGCGTCCCGCCCGCGAAATCTTCCTCCCCATCCGTGACTCGGCCGTCTTCGTCCGCCCTCGCGCCCGCGTCGACTTCCTCATCCTCGTCGCCTCCGCCGCCTCTGCCGCCCGCGAGTTGACTGAACACATCACTCACCACCGCGCACGACTGTTTCGCGCGCGACCCGCCCGCGGACGCGCGTTGACTTCGATCGTCCGGCGCCGTCTCCCACCCGTCGGACGCGTACTCCACCTGCGCCAACGCGTCGTCCAAATCATCCTCCGAAAGCGCCTCCGCCGCCGCCTCGCGCGCGCCCGCCGCGCTTTCGAACCGAAACGCGTCCAACCCGATCTCCGCGCGCGCGCGCTTCACCCACGCGCACACGTCCGCGAGGATTCGTTCGCGCTCGTCGTCGTCGTCGTCTTCGTCTTCGTCTTCGTCGTCGTCGTCGTCTTCGTCGCTCGACCTCGACGCCGACGCCGACGCGTCGCCCCTCGCGTCCGCGCCCTCGCGCGCCCCGTCCCGGTCGCCGCGCGCGCGCCCTCCCGCGTCGCCGTCGCCGCGTCGCCGTCGCCCTCGCGCCGCGCGTCCCGCGCACGCGCCGATCGCCAATCGCTCCGTCGCGCTCACGCACGCGCGCACGGCCGCGCGCGCGTCGCCCCTGGACGCCGCCAGCGCGTGCGCGCGCGCGTCCTCGCGCGACGCCGCGATCGCGCGCTCCATCGCGTCGCGCGATGGCGCGACGCGCGCGCCGGCGTCGGCCGTCGCCGTGTCCGACCGACCGCACACGTACAAACAGTCACACATAGATCACGTCGCCCCGATCGCGCGCCGCGCGATCGGGGCGACGTGGCCTAT
>Ga0206682_10000082_pt1 | contig 89007 bp, 94 predicted proteins | sample M240m12015metaG_FD_155444 | JGI IMG/M metagenome (GOLD analysis project Ga0206682, IMG submission 155444) | Ammonia-oxidizing marine archaeal communities from Monterey Bay, California, United States - M2 40m 12015 | ecosystem: Environmental > Aquatic > Marine > Intertidal zone | place: USA... | reverse complement strand
GTTCTATTACCAAACAAGAAATTAAAAAGTTAAGAAAACTATAAAACTAAGCCTTTGTAGCTCAGCTGGCTAGAGCAGTTGATTTGTAATCAACAGGTCGTGGGTTCGAGTCCCTCCAAAGGCTCAAAATATAATAAATTATGAAAAACTTAATAATAGGAAATATTCTTTTTATATTAATAGCGGTAGCAATATCTCATTTTTCTCAATCAGTTAATTTAAATTTAAACTTATTAGAATCTTGGGGAATTATAATGATTGGTGTAATGGCCAAGAATTTTTATGATGAATATAAAAAATGAGATTCCCTTCGTATAAAAGACCGATAAGATATATTAATAACACACCATATATTGTTCATGCAATTATACCGATTGAAAGATGTAAGAATGTTAATCTGATAAAAGAATGGTTAGGTGTTGATACAGCCTTCAAAGTACAAAGAGAAGGAAATTATTGGTTTTGTGAAATAATAGAAGATATAAAATGGGAACAAGTATAATTATATAATATGAGATGGGTAGAATACTTTAGAACATTGGCTCACACAGTCAAACTTAAATCCAAAGATGAGAGTACACAAATCGGTGCAATCATTGTTGGTAAAGATAAGGAAATTGTATCTACGGGATATAATTCATTCCCAAGGGGATTAAAAGATAACCTACGAGAAAGACAACAAAGACCAGAAAAATACTTTTGGTTTGAACACGCAGAAAGAAACGCTATCTATAACGCAGCAAGAATAGGAGTATCTACTAAAGGAACTACTATGTATCTTAGTTGTGGAATCCCTTGTTCAGATTGTGCAAGAGGAATCATAAATGCTGGTATCACAAGAATCTTTTGTGAACGAGGTGTTACTACTAAAGGCAAACATTGGGAAGAGAACTATCACAGAAGTTTCTCAATGTTAGAAGAAGCTGGAATAAATATTCAGTTTTATGATGATGAATATGGCGGATTGTAATACTTATTAGTATAAGAATCTTTTATCATGTCAACATCAGAAAAATATACAGAAGAATTATTGTATAAATCCCACTCACTTGGTATAAGGGATGAGGTACTTGGTTTATCTAGGGAACTAAGAGAACAAGACCGTACCTTAGACTTTCATGGTGCAATAGAACAGGCATATAAAGAAATTACAATCGAAAAAAATCTTGACAATTTATATCTATAATATTTATAGGTATGGAAAAAGGACCAAATCTAATCCCTATATTTAAAAAGAGAAGCTCAGTACCTAAACCGAGTAATACTGTTAAGCCTATTAATATAGTAGAAACAGCAAACGAAACGGTAAAAGAAACTTCCGAAGAATCTTTTGATGCAATTACTGGTGTATCTAATTTAAGGATGGAAGAATTGGGAGGTGTAAGATTTGATGAATCACTTCCTGCTCCATTTAAAGGAACTAGTACTGTTGATACTAAGGTATATACAAAAAAAGATATATTTGGTTCTTTAAGAAACAACTATCCTTTTGCTGACTTAGAAAAACAACCTACTGATTCTTATAAATCAAGTGGTGGGTCAATCCAATATAATGGAAAGTTTAAGGGTAACTCAATTCAATTTACTCCTAACTCTCATAAAGATGTTAATGTGTTAGATGATTCTTCATTTAGATTTGTTATACATTTTGTTGATGATGATGGGGAGGTTAATTCTAAATGGACATCTGATAAATTTAAAAGAGAACTTGATGCATACTCACAATCTACAAACCCATACGTTAACATAGATACTGTAACTATTATGCAATTACCATTATCTTTAATAGGAAATTATGCTAAATCACCCAAATTTAGTATACCTGAAGATTATGCACAAGTAGAGATTAGTGATACGATAACCACAATTGAGGATGTATTAAGATATATAGATTACTTAGTTGATAACACTAGTACTGAAATACAGATAATAGATGCTCAAGAGTTAAGTACTATGGATGTTGATACTTATGATGAAATATCTGCTGGTATATTAGATAACTCTATAAATATAAATGATAAACTTGGATTTCCATTACAAGATGATATAGATGCACAGATAGAATCAGGAGAAGCAAATGATACACCAATAGTAACTAATACTCCAATTCAAACCGAAACAAATAAGTCTGTTACAGAAGCACCAAGAACCACAGTAATATCTCCCCCACCAACTATTGTTGATGATAATGATGATGATAACATAGGAAGAAGAGGTTTATTTGGGAGAAAAGAAAGGAGAGTATAAATGCAAAAAGGAAAATCATTTAATACATTAAGTTGGAAACGATATCTTATATATGAAGGAGCATCTCCAAGAGTAAAAAGATTTCTAAATTCAAGAGGTGATTCTATATTTAAACAAATAACACCTGAAGTATTTAAGGCAATAGATTTAGATTGGCCAAATGTAGTTTTTATGGCTCATCCACATATGAATGCTTTATTATCTATACCAAAAACACAATATCAAGATTTCTTAAGTGAATCAAAAAAATGGTTTACGAATACAGAAAATTATGAAATGTGCTCTAAGATTGTAAAATACGAAACTAAACTTAATCATAATACTCCAAAAGACAAATCAAAATCAAAAAAGGGTATATTTATATAAAGAACATCCATATACAACAGGAACAACCGATATGAAGGGAACATTATTTTCAAGTGATTATGTAATCGATACCAATAGTGAATTACGATTGGTAGAGGTAAACACCGATACAGGATTTACATCAAATACATTTGACACTAGATACGACTTTACAGATTTATATGCTATTTGGAGCACAAATAGTATTACAAATGTTACTATAATTTATAAAGAATTTCAAGAAAACTTTGTAGAATATCTACAATCTGATATAGAATCAAACGCAACTTTTATTACATCAGTAACATTACAGAAAGAAAGAACCTATGATATCTATCCTGATGTTGTAGAAGATTCTTCTGAAAAATTTATACTAAGATTGGCATATGATGAATCTGCTATATTTGATTCAACTTATGCTAAATCTAAAACAAAATTATTAAACTTATTTCATGAATATACTGCTTCGGCAATGGTACCAGAATATTATGCATCTTCAAGTGCTTATGAATCCGATGGGTTATTAAGTTCAAGTGTAAATGATGACAACCATTTACCAGATGTTGTAATAAAGGCAACATGGGCACAAATGCCAGTTCAGTTTGGATTCTTAGGAATACAAGATGGAGCAACAGATGCACAAAGATATCAGAACTTAATTGATACACTTGATTTATCAGTATTCCATGTTGAAAAGTTTCACTACAATGAAGCTCAAGTAGATAATGAAAAAGTACAATCTATTAGAAGTTACGATATATTATATTCTGATAGTGGATTAAAAATTGTAAATATAGGAAGATATAAAGTAGAAAGTAACTTTACAATACCACAGTCGGATGAACAAAGATTTCAAGAGGATTATTCTGAATCAAATGTAGTAAACATACTTAATGTAAAGCACTCATTTGAGTTTGGAACTAATTATCTGCAAAATAAAAAATCAGGTATATTTGTTTCTCATTCAATGATTGATAGTTCTAATAATCCAGTACTATTATCAGACCTTAGTGTATCACAAAGTATAAAAGGATTTTATATTCCTGGTTTACCTGATGGAGATAGCCTTGATGATTTTATTAATTGGACATCATCAGGAGATACATTACCAGATGGTTCGATTATATCTGCATCACAGGTTCAATCACATGATACATTTCAATCACCATATAATCTATTTGCTGAAGTTAACTTAATGAATAACGACCAAATTCTAACATCAGATGAATTTGCTGTATTAGTATATAACACATCATCAAATGAAATCAAATATGAACAGGCTGGTGATTTAACACAAGACCATTTCATAGTAAGTACTGATAATACATTGGTTCAGGTTAGTTCATCATACATGGCAGTTGCAGACCATGATGTTTGGATGGCTGATAGTGATATTGAAGAAATTGATAGTTACATTATATCATCTTCAGTAGGTAACTATACACCAATTGTTCACAACTGTTTTGTTGCAGGTACACAAATTAGAATAAACGATGATGAAGTAAAAAATATAGAAGATATAGCTAAAGGAGATGTAGTACTTTCTTTTAATTTAGAAGAAGATATACATGAAGAAGCAATCGTTGGAGATGTTAAAGAATCTAAATCAACTGAAGGAGTAATTATAACTTTCAAAGATGGTTCTAAAATTACCACAACATTTGAACATCCTTTTTATGTAGAAGGACAGGAATGGGTAATTGCTGGTAAGTTAATTGATGGTGATGTATGTTGGAAGTTTAATGGAACATCCCTATTAGATAAACACCTAGTAAATTCTATCGAACTTATAGAAAAAGAAATTACTGTTTATAATCTTTTAAGTGTTGGTGATAATCACAACTTCTTTGCTGAAGATATATTGGTACACAATAAGTTCATCACTTGCTTCGCAGCAGGAACTGAAATATCATTATCTAATGGTGATGTAAAATCAATTGAAGATATTATTGTTGGAGATTCTGTTTTAGGATGGAATGGTGAATCAATACAATCCTCTATCGTAACCGCAACAGACCACAGACATACTGTTGATTCTCATGCTGATGCTTGTAAATCATTAGGAGACGAGCCATCACTATATACAATTAATGATACTAAAATAGAGTTCACACCAGAACATCCATTCTTAACCAAAGAAGGTTGGAAATCATTAGTACCCTATCCAGAGCAAGAACCATATGCTTCTGGACAAGAACCAAAGGTTTTAAAAGTTGGAGATGAAATTAACAAAGATGGTGAATGGATAAAAATTGAAGATATAAGAATAGTTCGTTCTGATAAAGATGAACGAGTTTATAACATAACAGTAGATGCGTTACATTCATATATTGCTAACGGAATAATAGTACACAACAAATAATATGATAAAGCCAGAAATATATAAAAAAGTAAAATTTAGTGATATTAAGAATCGACCATCTTATGCATTATCTTCAACAGAAGATAGTAGAGTTGATTCTATTTTAGCAAAATTTTTAACTTCATTTGTAAGTAAACATTCTTAATAAACTATATTTATAAGTAACAACTAATACTGTTACTATGAATAAAGATGAATATGTTCAGATGCGAATCTTTGCACCTGACTTCAAAATGCCTTGTGACCTTGATGATAGATACTCTTACATCGAGATTTCTGAATATTCCCAAGAAAAAGATTTATTGAAAATAATCGATAGTATTAATGAAACACTATCCGATTGGAAAGATAGACCTGATATTGATAATCTTAAAAAAAGATTTGATGTTGGGTGTTCTTGTTTTATACAATATTTTAAAGGAGAAGTATGTGGTTGGTTTTGGACTTGTGATTTCTTAACATATGATTGGATTGAAAAAGTAAAAGATTTACCAACACCAAACTCAAACTATTCAGGTGGAACATATGTAATTAAAAAAGTTGTACCAAGAAACGCAGGATATCAGTTATACGCATATTGTATTCAGAAAGTAATGAGTAGAACTGATTATGGATATGCTTATGTAGATAAGTGGAACAAAGCACCTATTAGATTAAACTTTAATTGTGGAGCTACTTACATAAATAATTTATTATGATTTACAAAATATCAGAAGAAGAAGTTTGTGTATTAGAAAAATTGATTAGTACCACAAGTAAAACAGAGAATAATCAAGAAGGAAAGTTAACACCAATTCAAGAACACATTTACGAACACAGACATTCAGTATTACCTAATATTGAAATAGAATATTATTCAACTACTAATGAAGATTTAAATAAAGCTTTATCTGATATTTTAGGAATAGAAAATATAATTCCAATAACAATACATACGTTCAATTATAATGTTGGAGCATACTCAAATAGACATAGAGATACAAATTCAGCAGATACATTTGTAATAATATTAAAAGATGAATACGAGGGAGGAGATTTTCATTTAAATGATGAACTAACACAATTCAGAAACAGAGGAGATGTTGCAAGATATAATGGAAGTGTATCTCCACATGAAGTAACTCCAATAACAAAAGGAACCCGAACTGTATTAGTAGTTTGGTATCCTAGAAAAGAAAGTTTAATATGATGGAGTTTGCAACATTGTGTGTAGGAAAGGAATTGGTGTTTGATTGGAAGAAAGATATTATAACTTTTAATAACTTTAAAAAAACAAATATATTAACTGATTGTAGTGAATGGTTCATTTCTGATACATACGAATATAAAAAGAAAGAATTCAGTTATTATGATAAGTTGATATTCTTAATGGATTTAATGGAATCAAAAAGAAAAAGAATTACTTATATTGATGTAGATAAATTACAATATTATGGCAACATAGATTATGATGATAAATCTTGTTATGTATATAATATAACATCAACTCCGATACATTTATCAAATGTATTTGAATCAACAAGAAAAGAAATACATAATCATTTAAATATAAAAAACGAATCAGATATATATGTTCAAGAAGCATTAATATCTTTACCATATACAACTGATTTTGAAAATATAAAAAAAGATATAATAGAATTACAATCTATTGTAGAACGTAATTTTGGTAACCGAACATGGAAGAACGAAAAACTAAATAGGTACAGTAGACATGGAATTGGTTATGGTGAAGGAAGTGCACTAACTGCAGTATTATTAAAATATAATATACCAATAGTTAATGTATATTCTAGTTTTAGAAAACAACAGTTAATTTAAAATAAAAAGAAAGAGAAAAAATGGCAACAGAAAACATTAGCAAAAACCCACCAAAGGGAAAGGTTAGATTTTCAATATCATTATCAGAAGAACAAAAGATGGCTAAGACAAATATCTTATATCATCCTTATAACTTTGTTCTTGGAAAAGCAGGAAGTGGAAAAACATTACTTGCAGTACAAATTGGATTAGATATGTACTTTCAACGAAAGATAAACCAAATCATTATAACAAGACCAACCGTATCAAACGAGGATAATGGATACCTACCTGGTTCACTTGATGAGAAGATGGAGCCTTGGTTAGTTCCAATTCGTTCTAATATGAGAAAGGTTTATAACAAACCTGCCATTTTACAAAAGATGGAAGCAGATGAAAAGATTGAGTTGGTATCTTTATCTCACTTTAGAGGTAGAACATTTGATAATGCTTGTGTCATTGTAGATGAGTTTCAAAACTTAACTAAACAACAACTTAGTATGGTATTGGGTAGATTAGGTAAAGGTTCTACTATGATTCTTTGTGGAGACCCTCAACAAATTGATTTAAAGTTTGCTAATGATTCCGCTATACATGAAGTACCAAAGGTTAAAGAATCTAAATATGTTTACTCAGTTAATCTATTAGATAACCACAGACATGAATCTTTAGATGAGATACTAAGGTTATTGCAAAATTATGCGTAATGAAAGTATTAATACTTGCTCTACCTAGAACAGGAACATCTACTCTACTTTATAGAATAGCTGACCAAGGTTTTGAAAAAATATCTGAACCATATAATAGACCCTTGCATAAAAATAAATATCCATGGCCTCTAAGATGGGATTCATATAAAACAGATATTGCTGTTAAGCACCTTCTATTTTCTGATAATTCTAATATTCAACAATTACCTTTACCAAAATACACAAAAGATAAAGAATTTTCTATTACCTTGTTTGCAAAAGAATTTGATAAAATTATTTTATTAGATAGGAGAGATTATAAAATCCACTTGGAAAGTTATATAAACTTACATTACAAAATGGATTATGATAAAAAATCGGTACATTTAAAATACAAGTATGAAGAGATACCATCTGAATATATTAATAATTTTTTACAAAAGAAGAAGCAAGTAGATTTGATTGAATCAAAACAATTACTTAAAGAACTATCTACTATTCTTAATATACCGATAACTTGGTATGAGGATTTATATGGAGAAGATAGAATCAAATCTTTAGAGATAATACAAGAATGGGCGATACCTAATATAGATTCTAATCTACTCAATGAACGATTAGACCCACAATTTAGATATAGACAGTTTGGTGACCCAACAAAATTATTTTAAAATAATTCACTTTCGGCTTGGATTTCTCATTTATTTTTCGTATATTTACTATGTAAATAATTAATAACACTAAAGATAAAACCTATGAGTAAATTTGAATTGTGGCTTGATGAAGTTAATCAAAAGAGAAAAGAACATTGGGACAAAAACTATTCCTATAAACCATATACTCCCTTAACTGTAAAAAAAGGACAGAAGTATATGAAACTAATAGATGAAGGTTCAGTATGGGCTTTTGTTTCTATGTGGGAGGGTGTTTTCAAAGGTACTCTTGTTTGTAAAGGAGATTTACTTAAACCCGCTACTTGGAGCCAACCGGCCAAACATTCACGAGGAAACATCTTTGATGGAACTGATAAGTGGAGTTACTTCGGACCAGAATACCTAAAATAAAAATCACAACCTATATCGTAACAGTATGGACCAGTAGCTCAGTTGGATAGAGCATCTGCCTTCTAAGCAGACGGTCACAGGTTCGAATCCTGTCTGGTTCACCAAAAAATAATTAAGAAAAAGCTTGTTTATTCCAATTATTTTTCGTATATTTACTATGTAAATGAGTGATAATTAAACCCTTTAAAACCTTAAAAATGATAAAAGAAACACACATCGGATTAGTAAAAATGAATGAGAGTAAAACTGAGTTGTACGGCGTTCAATATATGTTATCTAAGTGGGAAAGAAACTTAGGTGATACTTTAAATATTGATGGAACTAAATGGTTAGTTGGTATGATTGGTGATACTAAGAACGATGTAATATCCGCTCTTAATATGATTATTAAGAAACAAAATTCTATAATCAATAAGAAAAAATACCAACAGAAAAAAGAAGAAAAGTTCATTATGAATAATATTCTTAATAATGTAATGAAAGAATTAAACCTTTAAAATATGATAAAAGTAAACGATAAAATAAAATTTGAAAACAAGTATGGACAAATCCAAGAAGGAATTGTTACCGATAATAACTACCAATGTGAATTTGATGCAGACCTTAATGGTTGTATTAGAGTATCAGTAGATTATGGTAGTAGTATAATAGGAACTGTAAACACACTAATAGATAAATCACAAATAATATAAATCTTAAAATTATGATAAAAACAATTAAAAGTAAATTACTAACTTACCTTTTCAAAGATTGGGTAATGAATGAAACTGATTTAGAAACTCTTAAAGTATCTAAACAATTTATTAAGAAAAGAGAAATAGAAATAACAGGCCATGTACCAGTAATGGGATTTAGGTCTCACATAAAATAATAAATAAAGTAAAATAAGTACGAAAATATTTGGTAAATCCAAATATTTTTCGTATATTTACATAGTAAATGAGTGATAATATTAACCCTATAAAACAAAAAGTATTGAAAAAAAAGATAGTTTACATCGATATGGATGGCGTATTAGTTGATTTCGGAAAAGCAATTGAAGATTGGTTTACTAATCATCCACATTTAAAAGAAAGATATGAAAGTTTTCCTGACCACATTCAAGGATTATTCAGAATAGCTCCACCAATGAAAGGAGCGATTGAAGCCGTAAAGAAATTACACGAAAGTGGTAAGTATGAATTATTCATTGCTACTTCAGCTCCATGGGGTAACCCACAATCACTTACTGATAAAAGATTTTGGTTAGAAGATTACTTTGATAACATCTTCCACAAAAGATTGTTCACAACACACAGAAAAGATTTATTAATGGGTGATTACCTTATTGATGATAGATTAAAGAATGGTGCTGGTGAGTTTAGTGGTGAGTTGTTAAGATTCGGATATGATTGGGAAAACGATAACAAACCAAACGAATATCCAAATTGGGATAGTATATTGGAAAAATTATTATAATGAATAGAAAAGAACAAACAGAAAAATTCGCATTAGATGGAATTAAACTAATAATTCTTATCATAGCGGTACTATCAGTATTCGCATCTTTTGTTAGTTGTACAGTACCAGATGATGATATATTAGTATTAGAAGAACCTACATTAGATATAGATGGTAGATTACCGATGGATGGTAATGGGTATTATCATTTAACACTAAACCAAGATACAAATCAAACAATACATACAGTAAGTGGAACTGTTGATAACTATTATTCTAATGAACCATTAAAGGTAAGTTGGGATAGTAATCTTACTTGGACTTATCAAGGAGAGGATGTAAGTACATCTAATCAAGCATCTTATGTGGTTGATGGTAAGGTTCATAATGTAATAGCACCAATCAATACAATGGTAGGAGATACTCTTATACTAACAGGTACTATTAGAGAATATCTTATTACAGATACTATAAAGATAGTTCTTGAATGAAAAAAGATTTCATAGAGTTTCCATTAGTACCCATAACCAAAGAAACTTTTGAAAGACAAGAGTGGGAAGAGTATAGTGAAAAAGATGGATATGATGAAGAATCAGGCGAACCACTTTATCACACATATTATGTATTACCTATTCCAAAGGATAATCCTGAAGATGATTGTGTTACTCTAGTATCTAGTTCAGATGACGAATATGAAGAGTTTGGTATAAAGAAGGGAGAGTTTATAGTAGAACTTGCAAATTCAAATGGATTGGGGTTTTGTATGAACGAAGAATCTTTGGAAATATTATATAGAGCATTAACAGGTCTTGAAATTGAACCTGACACAGAATGACACTTTGTCATGTTATACCTTGACAAAACTGACAAAATGTCATACTATACCTTGACAAAATAAATTGGTACGGATTTGGTACAATAGATAGTAAATGTATAATTAAAAAAAGGAATATTATGTTTTACACAATTAATGAAAATTTCGTAGATAACTTTTTTAAGGATATCTATACAACAAAACCAACTGATAGATTGAATTCACAATTTGAAGCAACAATATTAGAAGATGGTAAACAACAAGTTACAATTAACACTATTGGACATAATCCAAAAGATATTACAGTAGATGTTACTGAAGAGGAAATTACAATCAAATCTAAAAAAGGAGAAGCTACTTCTTCTTTTGTTAAGGAGATTGATTTAGTATTAACAGTTGGTACTGATTACGATGGTACAAAAACAACTGCTAAATTTGATAATGGGTTACTCACTCTCCTCATTGATAAGAAAGTAAACAAAAAGGCAAAGTCTTTAAAGATTTCTTATTAAAACTCAATTAATCAAAAATAAGAAAAGGGGATTAATTTCCCCTTTTTTTATATCTTAATATTTATACTTATACAATAAACTATATCAAATGAAAGATATTTACAAACAAAAAGTTTCAAACGTACTAGATTCATGTGTAAACAAATCTAAAGTAGTAAAAGAAATGGTAACAGGTGAAAGACCAGCTGACCCTAAAACAGCTAGTACTTATTTACAACAAATTGAGAAATCACTCGAAGAAGTCAAGGAATTTATTGAAAGGGGGTAACTCTTTATGAAATTTAGAACAATATTATTGGGGTTATCCGCATTATTTGTAGCGTTTAATGCTGCGTTCTTTTCGGTAAGTGGATTATCGAAACTATTTGCTGGTGCATCTTTTTCTGTAATAATAATGGCAAGTTCATTAGAACTAGCTAAACTTATTACTGCAGGATACCTTTACAACTATTGGGAAAAGATAAACAAATCATTTAGAATCTATCTAAGTATTGCAGTAGTTATCCTAATCCTTATAACATCATTAGGTATCTATGGATTTTTAACATCTGCATTTCAAGATACATTTAATCAATACAGTATAAAAGAAAAACAATTAGCATTCCTAGAACAGAAAGAACAGTTTTGGGGTGATGATGTAATAAGATATGATGAAGAACTTAAAAGAATTTCTACTAACATTGGTACTCTTTCCAATGCTAAATCTCAACAAATCCAAGTACGAGACACCTCGGTGGTTGGAGGCGTTAGAACCACGATATCAACTTCCGAACTTAGGTTGGCACAAAAACGTATCGAAGTTGAAGAAGAGAATCGTAAATCTGTTCAAGCAAAAAGAGAAGTAGCATCTGATTCATTACAATCAATTCAGTTAAAGATATTAGATTTAGAATCAATGGAAGGTGTATCATCTGAATTAGGACCACTTGAATATCTTAGTGGATTATTAGATAGACCTATGGACCAGATTATTAATTGGTTTATTCTAATCATTATATTTGTATTTGACCCTCTTGCAGTTGCTCTTGTAATCGCTTTTAACAACGCAGTAATGGTTGATAGGGGAATTGTTAAAAAAGATAAAGTAATTCGTAAGAGAAAGTTATATGATGAAGTAGATGAAGTAGATAAAGAAGAGGAACTTACAGAACTACAAAAAACATTGTTAATGGATGTAGAAGATGATGATAGTGATTCATTTGATGAAGCTGATTTAGATAAAGATGGAATCGTAACCGAAGAAGAGGAACGAATATTCTATGAACAAACTGGATGGAAAAACTCTTATAAAGGAGAACCCTATTATCATCATCCTTGGTTTGATTGGAATAAAAAAGAAAGATGGATTAATGATAGAGGTGCAATAAGCTATTGGTTAAATCATAAAGGAGGTACTCAAAATTCATTAGATACAATAAAAAATCAAATTAATAAATCAAAGTATCCTGATAACTTTGATTCAAAAACTTATTAACATGAGTGTTACAATCACAGATAGAGCAAAGAACCAACTAGTACAAAGTTTAAAAGAAGAAAATAAATCACCCGACACTCACCATCTTAGAGTTGGTGTATTAAGTGGTGGTTGTAGCGGACTTCAATACTTTATGGAGTTTGGAGAAAAATCAGATACATTAGATGGAGATAAATCATTTGATTTGGATACTATAAAACTTGTAGTAGATAAACAATCTTCTTTATATCTGTATGGTTCACAATTAGATTATTCAAGTGGATTAAATGGTAAAGGATTTGAATGGTCTAATCCAAATGCACAAAGAACTTGTGGATGTGGTGAAAGTTTTTCACTATAAAGCTTGTATAATTCAAATATTTTTCGTATATTTACTTTGTAAATAAAACGTAAAACTATATATTATGAATTTAGGTTATGCCTGTATCAACATGACTCTTGGTAAAAACAAACCAAAAGTTACTACTAATCGTTCAATGATTAAACGTACCTTCTTAGAGAAAGGTATTGATTATGCTGGTGAATTATCTTTACAAAATGCTAGAGATTTATTCACTATACTAGAATGGAACAATAAACACAATATAAAATGTTTCAGATTATCCTCGGATATATTTCCTTGGGCTTCTGAATATGGTATTGAAAATTCTCCATACTATAAACGTATTGAAACAATACTACAAGCTTGTGGTAAATATGCTACCGACAATGGTATTCGTATTACATCACATCCTGGCCCATTCAATGTACTAGTATCTCCTCGTGAGCACGTTGTAGAAAATACTATTACTGATTTATCATTACATGGTAAAGTATTTGATATGATGGGATTATCTCGTACACCATATAACAAACTTAATATACATTGTAATGGTGTGTATGGTGATAAGATTTCTGCTATGGATAGATTCTGTAAGAACTTTGAGAGATTACCAGAATCAGTACAAACAAGATTAACAGTAGAGAATGATGATAAGGCATCTATGTACTCAGTAAAAGATTTGATGTACATACATGAACGTATTGGTATTCCTATTGTATTTGATTATCATCACCACAAATTCTGTACTGGTGATTTATCAGAACAAGAAGCATTAGAGTTGGCAATCTCAACTTGGCCTAAAGGTATCAAACCAATGGTTCATTATTCAGAATCTAAAAGATTACATGAAGGTAATGAAAAGATTAAAGAACAAGCTCACTCTGACTACATCAATGAGTTACCTAACTTATATGGTAATGATGTAGATGTTATGGTTGAGGCTAAAGCAAAAGAACTTACTATACTTCCATACATCAATTCAAATAAATGTGAGTATAGTGGATTATTAAATACATCAAGTTATGAATAAATTTAGAAACTTTCTAAAGAGATGGTTGGGATGGATAGTTATCGTTCCAACAATTTATTTGATTCTTATGGGAGAATCAGAGATGTGGATAGTACTACTAGTCTGTTTATTAAAAATGCCACCATTTGATTGGGTAGGTAGATATGAAGATTGGCTATATAGAAAGATGAAAGTAGAAGAAAGAGGAAAAAAGCTAAAAGCTAATATGGATAAAAGACCTAAATGGCAGAGATGGTTATACGGCTTATTTGTTCTTATACTAATTTTATTATGGGTGTTATTTGCACCTGAATGTGAACTATGTTAGAACCCAAGGAGTGGTTAAATGAAAATGAATGGGAAAACAAACCCATTGAATCAGAGGCTTGGTCTCATTATACAATGCTAGATACTCTAATGAAAGAGTATGCAAAATATTACATGAAAGAAAAATTGAAAGATATTGAAAAGAAAATTAATATTAATAAATTTATTTAGTTATGGATAGAGGAAAACGATTACAAAAATCAGAATCGGCAAGAGAAAAAAGAAGTAAAGTTAAGGAAACTTTAGAAACAATAGAAAAAAGAAAACATGCTGATGCTAAGAACCTTAAAAAGAAATATAAAAAGATTAGGGATAAACATCACGATGGTAAATTATAAATGAAAAAAGAAAAGAAAGTTAGACAGTACCGAAGTAACCAAGGTAGAAGTCCAAGACAACAAGAGAGTAATGAAAAAGTTATGATGCTTGGTTGTATTGGTTTTGGTATTGTAATAATTGGAATTATAATATATGGTGTATTAACATAATGGGAAACTTAAATGCACAACCACCAGTAGTAGTGGTACATAAAGGCCCTCGTAAAAACTCTAAAGTTATGTTAGAGGTATTTAATAACATTCGACCAGATGATATTATAGATGGTAATAAGAGAAAGCCATATGTTCCAAAAGAAAATGAAATATTAGAAATTGGATGGGGTAATAGTTTTGTAGAAAAATATAAAAAGAAATATAAATTAAATTGAGTACAAAAAAACATTTAGTAGTAATAGGACATCCTGACCAAAAATCATTTTGTTATAATGGTATTTTCAAAACTATTATAAGACAATTAAAAAAGTACAAGGAAACTTTTGAGGTTATAGATTTATACGATGATAAACTACATCGTGATAGAACCGAGTTAATTAAATCATATAAAAAATTAGTTACTTGGTCAACTCATATTTATTTTGTATCACCAGTATGGTGGTTTAGACTTACTCCTAAAACAGAAACGTTTTTTGATGAAGTTCTTACACCAGGATTTGCATATAAGTTTGTACCTCTGTTTGGTAAGTACGCTTATCCAAAACCATTTCTTAGTGATAAGAAAGTTAGAACTTATATTACACATGGAGCACCGATGTTACCTGTTGTTACTTTATATCTTAATTCAGTTAAGTTAAGATTAGTAATGGGAGTGTACACATTTGTATTTGGATGGAATATATCTCGTTGGTTAAAAACGAAACAATTCTGGTCTGTACCATTTGTTGATAAAAAGAAAAGAGCAAAATACTTAAGAGTAGTAAAAGAAGATATTAGAAAAGATTTAGGTCTGTGAAATTAAGAGAGAATCAAATAGAACCAGTAGCAATTGGAGTTGAGTTTTTACGAACTCCAAAGATGAAACCATCGATTATCGTAGCACCAACCGCTTTCGGTAAATCGATTGTTATCGCTGCAATTGCTAAAGAACTTGGTGAAAAGATTCTCGTACTGCAACCATCAAAAGAATTATTAGAACAAAACTATAATAAGTTTGTTGCTCTTGGTGGAACTGCATCAATCTATTCAGCATCGGCTGGTAGTAAAGAAATGGGTCGTGTAACATACGCAACAATTGGTTCGATAATCAATATTGCACACGAATTCAAAAGTATGGGGGTCAGTAAAATCATCATCGATGAGTGTGATAGATATCCAAGAAACAAATCAGGTCAGCTGAGGAGATTTGTAGATGGTATGAAAGCAACTCATGTACTTGGTCTAACTGCAACCCCCTTGAAATTACAAACGAATATGGGAGATACTGGTCCGTATTCAAAATTAGTAATGTTAACGAATCGTTCTAAACATGGTGTATTTTTTAAGTACATACTTCATGTTTCTCAGATTCAAGATATTGTTAAGTTAAACTATTGGAGTAAGTTAGAATATCAATCATACGATTTCGATACAGGTGCCTTAGTTTATAATTCGAGTGGTGCAGAATATACACAAGATTCTATTGCTCGTTCTTATGAGAATCAAAACATTGGTGATAAGATTGTAAAGAAGATTGCAGAAGTACAAGATAGAAAATCTATATTAGTTGCAGTACCAACGATAGAACAAGCTACTAATCTTGCAAAAAGAATACCACAAGCAGCAGTAGTTCATGGAGGAACTCCAAAAGCTGATAGAAAAAGAATCATAGAAGAATTTAGAAATCAACAGATACGAGTTATTGTACAAGTTAATGTACTAACAGTTGGGTTTGATTATCCTGAATTAGATTGTTTGATTACAGGTAGACCAACTGCATCTATATCTTGGTGGTATCAGTTTGTTGGTAGAGGAACTCGTATTCACGAGGGTAAAGAAGATTGTTTAGTTGTAGATTTTGTAGGTTCAGTAGAAAGATTTGGTAAAGTAGAAGAACTATATTATAAAGATACTGGTGGTGAAGAATGGGAATTGTTTGGAGAAGGTAAGAAACAAATCACAGGTATACCAATGCACGAAATAGGTATTCACTTAGAGGGTGGTATCAATCTTGCAGAAAAGAAAAACGAAGATGGTGATATAGAAAAGGTTTATATGACCTTTGGAAAGTATAAAGGTAAACCTGTTGCATCTATTCCTCCATATTATAGAAAGTGGATGATAGATAATATTACATGGGGGCCTTGGAATATAAAAGTTAAAGAAGAAATAGAACGTTTATCTAATATAAAATGAAAGAATTCGAAGATACATACAGACCATTACCCGAAGGATTAACAATACGAGAAAGTTCTATTGAAGGATTGGGATTGGTTGCTGAAGTAGAAATACAAGCTGGTGTTGATTTAGGCGAAACTCATGTATTTGCCGTTTCACAAAATAGAAGAGAATGGGTAAGAACTCCTCTTGGTGGATTTATCAATCATAGTGAAAATCCTAATTGTTATATAAGTACAACAACCGAGAAACGTTGTTTACATACAATAAGACCAATTAGAAAAGGTGAAGAAATAACAGTATATTATAGGTTTGAATCCTATGATGGAATAACAGCATAATATGAATAGTTTAGATTTAAGATACCAAGGGATATTACAAGATATCTTGTTAGAAGGAAAAGAAAAAGGAGATAGAACTGGTACAGGTACTATATCTGTATTTGGTAAACAAATCAGACATGATATGAGTGAAGGGTTTCCTTTACTAACCACAAAGAAGATGGCAGTTAAAACTATGATGACTGAACTAAAGTGGTTTCTAAAAGGAGATACTAACATCAAATACTTAGTTGATAACAATTGTCATATTTGGAATGGTGATGCTTATAAAACTTACAAAAGAGCTTATGAATGGGATTTAGATGAATACCTATCAGAAAAAGATTTTGTTCAGAAAATAAAAACAGACGATATGTTTGCAAAAACATGGGGTGAGTTAGGACCAATCTATGGTAAACAATGGAAAAATTGGAATGGTATAGACCAAATCAAAGACCTGATTAAAAATATAAAAGAGAATCCTGATAGTAGAAGATTAATGGTATCGGCTTGGAACGTAAGTGAGTTACCTCTAGTAGTTCTTCCTCCTTGTCATTATGGATTCCAATGTTATGTAAACGATGGTAAGTTATCTCTAATGTGGAATCAACGTTCAGTAGATACTTTCTTAGGGTTACCATTTAATATTGCATCCTATGGTACTCTACTACTCTTATTATGTGAAGAAACAAATTTAGAACCAGGTGAGTTAATTGGAAATTTAGGTGATACTCATTTATATAAGAATCATTTAGAACAAGCAGAAGAACAAAGATTGAGAGGTTCATTTACATTACCAACAATAAAATTATCAAATGTAGATATTCTAAATGGAGAATGGGATTATGAAATAGAAGGATATAAATATCACCCAACAATTAAAGCACCTTTAAGTAATTAAATATGGATAGTATAAAATTATATGAGTTGAAAATAAAACAACTCGAAACTGAAAATAAAGACCTTACATTAAAACTTGAAAAACAAGAATTAATAAAAGACGGATATAAACAAGAAATTTCTAAATGGAATAAAAAGTATAAAGATTTATTAAATCAAATGAAGAAAAATGCATAACGAAGCGGTAATAAAAAAAATTGTGGAATTAAAAATGATTAAACCACCGACCCAAGAAATAAAGTTAAAGATTCAAAAATTACAACAAAAACTAAAATAAATGATTAGAACAGCAGAATGTGTATCCCCAATGCATCCAGATAAAATGTGTGATAGAATATCAGACACATTATTAGATTTACATTTACAACATGACCCAAACTCACGAGTAGCAATAGAAACTTGTGGAGGTAATGGGTTGGTATATGTAACAGGTGAAGTTACATCGGAATATAAAATTACAGATGAAGAAATAGAAAGAGTAGTACGAGATATTACAACCGATGATTCACTAAAAGTTATAACCAATATCAATATACAATCACCAGAAATTGCTCAAGGAGTTGATACTGGTGGAGCAGGTGACCAAGGAATTATGATTGGTTATGCTTGTAGAGATAATGAAGAGTTCTTACCACAAGAGTATTATCTATCAAGAGAATTAAACAAGCACGTATTTAAGTATTATCCATTTGATGGTAAAACTCAAGTTACCATGAATGGTAACTCACTCAGAGTTGTAACATCTTTTTGTAAAGCACCAACTGAGAAGTTAATAAAACTAACAATGGAATACTTTGAAGATTTTCCTCAATACCATATAGAAGAACTACATTGTAATCCTGCAGGAGATTGGAACATCGGTGGGTTTACTGCAGATGCTGGATTAACTGGTAGAAAGTTAGCAGTTGATAATTATGGCCCAAGAGTTCCACTTGGTGGTGGAGCATTTAGTGGTAAGGATTCTACTAAGGTTGATAGAAGTGCAGCATATATGGGAAGAAGAATCGCAGTAGATATCTTAGAAGAACGACCAGAGGTACAAGAAGTGATAGTTCAACTTGCTTATGCAATTGGATATGACCAACCACTTCAAGCAACTGCAATCGTTGATGGAGAACACGAATTTATTAAGGGATATGATTTATCACCTAAAGGAATAATTGATTTCTTAGAACTTACTAAACCAATATTTGGAGAAACCGCAGGGTTTGGACATATGGGTGCAGGATTTAATTGGAAATAAATTTGGATATGTAAAATAATTTTCGTATCTTTGTATAACAAAAGTATAATATAATGAAAAAGGCAGTTATTGTATCGGGATATTTTAACCCACTCCATAAAGGACATTTGGAGTTATTCCAAAAAGCGAAAGAAGTTGGTGATATTCTGATAGTAATAGTTAATAATGATAAACAAAGAGAACTTAAGGGTTCTCAATTCTTCCAAGATGAGGAAGAAAGAATTGAAATTATCAGAGCTCTAAGTATAGTAGATATGGCTTGGGTTTCTGTTGATGAAGATTCTACACAAAATAAAACACTAAAGGTAATGGTAAATAAATTTTATGATTCAATGAAACTTGCATTTGCAAACGGAGGTGACCAAAATAATAATACTATACCTGAAAAGGATGTTTGTAATCAATTCGGTATAGAATTAATCGATGGACTTGGTGATAAGATTCAATCATCTAGTTGGTTGTTAAAAAACACAAGTGAATAATGAACATAGAACAATTAGTAAAAGATAACCCAAACGATATGGAGTTGGGAAGAGTGATACGAGATATATATAGAAAAAATCAAGAGTATTTTGAGAAATATAAAGATATTAAAATCTTTGAATCACCAGATAAAGGAATAACAGTTTATGAAAGACCTTTTGGTGGAGATATAAGCGAAAGAAAATTAGTAACAAAACAATTAAACTTATTTGATGAAATTAATTAAAGACCCAAAAAAACTTAGAGGTATAGTAGAATCAAAACCAATGACTCAAGCAGAGATTGATAAAGTATCAACAACTCTTCTAACTGAATTAAAAAGACATGGTGGTATAGGATTATCAGCAAATCAAATAGGTTTGGATGTTCGTGCCTGTGTAATTAATGTTAAAGAACCATTGGTATTAATAAACCCAAAAGTAACTGAAGTATCGAAAGATACAGTTGCTTATGTAGAACAATGTTTATCATTAGAGAAATCTATGAGAAAGCCAGTTAAAACAGTAAGACATAAATCATTTACCGTAGAATGTGATAATTTAGGAACAGTTATATTTTCACCAGATAAGAAAGAATCAGAGTGGAAAGATTCAGATGAATTCTTTAATGATGAAGGATTATTAGAGTGTGTATGTGCTCAACACGAGATAGACCACCTTAATGGGGTTCTTATAACTGATTCAATAAGAAGATACACAGCAACAATAGTACGAGAAAAAAAGTATGGTAGAAACGAAAGGGTAATGGTTAAATTATCGAATGGAGATACCGAATTTATGAAATACAAGAAAGCAGAACCTTTGTTAAGACAAGGTGCTGAAATCTTATAACTTACGAAAACATGGGAAAACTTATATTTAGATATACAGATGAGTTAGTTGAAACTAACAGAGAAGCAAGAGAAATTGAATTTACAGTACCGGATGATATGGATATAAACGAATTCAAAGTTATGTGTGTAAGAATGGCATCCGCTATGGGATACCAAGATAAATCAATCCAAAAAGGATTTGGAGATTTGGTATATGGTGAAGAAGATGCTGGTAACTTAAAGGAATTATTAGATGAACTCAACATCAAGAGAATTAATTAAAAACCTTAATGAAAGATTGTTTACTCAATCTACTGTTATAGAAACACTATGTGAACTACTAATTGAAAAAGAAGTTGTATCACATGATGAGTTAGAGGAATTAATTATGAGTAATGTTAAGACACGCAATAAACAAGTTAAGGAGCTTAAAGAAAAGCTATCCGATGAAATTACAATAAACATAGAAGAAGATATAAACGAATCCTTTGATGAAACATTAATGGAGGGGTTATATTGGGGCCCAATAGGAAAAGCCTAAAAAAACTTAAAAAATATTTGGATATATGAAATATTTTTCGTATATTTACATAGTAAATTCAGAAGGAGTACCATATGAATTTGATAAAAAAATCAATAGGAATTATTTTAGCCTGTATAGTAACAACAGGATTTGCAAATAATTTCTTTTTCAAACAAGAAGAACCGATTACAGTTTCAACACAACCAGTTGAATTACCAGTAATCAGAATTAAGGTTGAACCTCTTAAAATTGACCAACAAGAAATGTTTCTTGATGCGATAGGAATGAGAGAATCTTCAAACAGATATGATGTTGTAAACAAATGGGGTTACATGGGAAAATATCAGTTTGGTAGAAAAACATTAAGAAATCTAGGATACAAGATATCTAAAAAAGAATTCTTAAATAATCCACATTTACAAGAACAGGCTATGTTAGATTTACTTTCTCATAATAAAAAAATTCTTAAGAATTATATTATATATTGGGATGGTAAAACTATTAATGGAGAAACAATCACAGAAAGTGGAATACTAGCTGCGGCTCATTTAGCTGGTCCTGGTAATGTTAGAAGATACTTTAAGAAGGGAAAGGATTTCTCAGATGGTAATGGTACAAAGTTAACCAAGTATCTTACCCAATTTAGTGGTTACGAATTAAATATAAAATAATATGATAGAACTATTTACGACCTATAATATCATTATTGGTATTTCGGTTATATTAAATATTGTCTTACTGATAGGTGTAAGAAACCTTTTAAGACAGAATGAACAATTGGAAGATACATTAGTAGAGAACAATAAGTTCGTACAAGAGAAAGTACAAACATCATTAGATAAAATGAGAGAACTTGATAATAGACAAGTTTTTGAAAAAGATGATGAAGTGGGTGCTACCTTTGATGAGTTAAAAAAGGTTGTTGATGAATTAAACACCGATATAAAATAATATGCCTAGACCTAGAAGAAAAAAATCCAAGATATATTTTGGAACACCAGCTCAAGAAGCAATAATAGAGTACAATAATAGTAAAGACCCTGCAGAAAGGTCTAAGATTTATGAAGAGAGAATTAAATATCCATTTGAAAAACTTGCAGAAAATGTTCTTAATACATTTAAGTTTACCTATTTTGATGTACCGAAAAAAGATATTCAAATGGAAGTAGTTTCTACTATGGTAGAAAAAATACATATGTTTCAGGCAGGAAAAGGAAGAGCATTTTCTTACTTTACAATTATTGCTAAAAATCATTTGATTCTCAAAAATAATGGTAACTATAAAAGATGGAAACAGAATGCACTACTATCTCAAATGCCTCCAACTTGGAATCCTGAAAATGATTTCTATGAATCAGAAGAAAATAATGAATTCAAAGAGTTCAAAAATATAATGTTAAGATATTGGGATGAAAACTTAAATTCTATATTCACAAAGAAAAGAGATTTACAGATTGCAGATGCAGTATTGGAATTATTTAGAAGAAGTGAACATATTGAAAACTTTAATAAAAAACATTTATATCTTCTTATAAGAGAAATGACAGATTGTAAAACTCATTATATTACTAAAGTTGTAAACGTAATGAAAAAACATCAGAAGAAAATGTTAAATGAATATTTAGAACATGGTGAGTTTAGAGAACCAAGGAGACCTTCTTTTTGGGAGCCTAAAAAAGAGGTAGAAGAAGAAAATCCTTACATCGATAACGAATTTTTATAAGATTAAATGAAAGGTTATATATTAGGAATATCATGTGGTTATCACGATAGTGCTGCTGCTCTAATTAAAGATGGAAAGGTTTTAGGAGCTTGTGAAGAAGAAAGATTCACAGGTGTGAAACATGATTCATCTTTTCCTATAAATACAATTAATTGGCTGTATAAAGAGTTTAATATTCATGGAATTAATATTGAGGGTGTTGCTTTTTATGATAACCCCAAATACAAAATAGACAGAATAGTAAATTCAGTTAAAAGAGGCCCACTATCTCAAATTTTCAATCGTAGGAACATAATTAAAAGAAACAAACTAAAGTATAGTAGATTTGAAAACCAACTTGTAGATATAACTCACGATGATATTGAGATATTTTATGGAGACCATCATCTCTCTCATGCTGCTTATGCATTTTATACATCACCATTTGATAAATCATCTATATTAACAGTAGATGGTGTTGGTGAATGGGCAACCACTTCTATGTATTATGCTGAAGCAAATAAAATTACAAAAGTACAAAGTATAGATTTTCCACATTCTTTAGGAATGTTATATTCATCCTTTACTGCTTTCTTAGGTTTCAAACCAAACGAAGGTGAGTATAAGGTAATGGGATTGGCACCATATGGTAATCCAAAAAGATTTCTTAATAAGTTTAGAAAATTTTACAACCTAACTGATGATGGTGGGTTTGAACTAAATATGGAATATTTTACATTTGACTGGTCAGACACTCATATGTTCAATGAAAAATTGGGTAAACTATTGGGAATACCAAATAGATTACCTGAAGATAATCTGAACCAACCTCACAAAGATTTAGCAGCAACCCTACAATACGAATATGAATTCTTATTATTTAGATTAATAGATAGATTATATGCAGTTCGTTCATCTAACAACTTATGTCTAAGTGGAGGATGTGCTTACAATGGAACTGCTAATGGAAAGATATTAGAAAAAACAAACTTTAAGAATGTTTGGATTCCACCAGCTCCATCTGATGCTGGTTCTGCAATTGGAGCCGCATTACATTTATATCATGTTAGAAATGGAACATACAAACCTGATAACAAAACTCCCTACCTTGGTCCTCATTATACAAATGAAGATGTTGAATCTGCTTTGGAAGAAATGGATGTTGATATTTGGTATGAAAAGAAAAATCATTCTGAAATAATACCAATTATCTCAAAAGAAATTACAGAAGGAAATGTAGTAGGTTGGTTTGAAGGTAAGATGGAGTTCGGAGCAAGAGCACTCGGAAATCGTTCTATTCTTGCAAATCCATGTGACCCTCAGATGAAAGATAAACTGAATAGTATTATTAAAAAAAGAGAAGGGTTTAGACCTTTTGCTCCAATAGTAAAATCTGAAGAACAATCTAAATATTTTGATTACACCAAAGATGTTCCTTATATGAACCAAGTAGTTAAAGTAAAAGAACAGTATAGAGATAAACTCCCAGCTATTACTCATATAGATGGCTCAGCTAGAATACAATCACTCGTACATAAACAACATAATAGAATGTACAAGTTGTTAACTCAATTATCAATTGATAATGGATATCCAATTGTTATCAATACTTCATTCAATCTAAAAGACCAAACTATGGTATTAGACCCCAAATCAGCAATAGAAACTTTTCTAAACTGTGAAATGGATACTCTCGTAATTCACAACTATATTATTAAGAAAAAAATACTTTAAGTAACATTCTCTTAACATTTTCTTAACATTGATATAGTTATATTAAAGAGGAAGATGCTTATGAAAACACAAAAACTATTTTATGTAAAGGTGGTACAGTTAGTGTTAATTTTTTTCTTAGCACTATTAACTACCAAGATGTACTCCCAAACTGAGGGAGAAATCAAACGATACAAAGACGATATTCAGACAGGTCATTTCATTATGAAAGATGGTGAGTGGCTAAGACATGGTTTATGGAAAAGTAAATTTGAAAAAGCTGAATACGAAAACAATCAATTGGTTTGGATTCAACCAAATGGTGATAGAAAATATTACTATGAGGAGATTAGAGCACGAGTAATCGTTACTCAATTAGAATCAAATCAAAAGGAAAACTTAGTAATAAACTAAACAAGAACCCACCACTCGGTGGGTTTTTTTATATATTTAACAATTCGGTAATATTGAATTAGGTTATCTATTCTATTTATTTGTATTAACACAAATAATAATAATGGAAATATTTGCTTTATTAGGTTTTATATTTGCAGGATATTCAGTTATCGCAAACGATTCACTACAAACACTTGGAACTTGGATTAGTTCTAACAAATCAGTAAAATGGTATTACCAATGGACTTTTGCTTCTGTAATTTTAGCAGGGGTTATTTTTTATGGTCACTTTAGTGGTGATGTATCTTATGGAAGATTGGAACGAATCCCATTTGAAACAGTAGAATGGTATCATGTACTCGCACCACTATCGTTAGTATTACTCACTCGTATTGGAATACCGGTTTCTACTTCATTCTTAGTTCTTTCAGTATTCGCTTCTTCAGTTGTATTAGAGAAGATGTTGATGAAAAGTTTTATGGGGTATGGAGTAGCAGCAGTATTTGCATATGTAGTTTGGTTATTGGTATCTAAGCTTGTTGATGAAAAATCTAAACCTAATCCAAAATGGGATAGATGGTGGAGAGTAGGTCAATGGTTTGCAACAGGCTGGTTATGGACAACTTGGTTACAACATGACCACGCAAATATTGCAGTATTCTTACCAAGAGAACATTCTTTATTAGGAACAACCTTAATTGTTGTATTCTATGTATCTGTATTAGGTTGGGTATTTAGAGAAGGTGGAGGAAAGATACAAAAACTTATTCAGAGTAAATCTTCTACTAAGTTTGTAAGAAGTGCAACTATTATTGATTTAGTTTATGCTTTCACTCTTTACTTCTTCAAAGAATTGAATGATATTCCAATGAGTACCACATTTGTTTTTGTAGGTTTACTTGCAGGTAGAGAATTGGGTATCTATACCTCTCTTCTTAAACCTAATAATATGAAAAAAGTATTTCCAATGATAGGAAAAGATTTCTTAAAATTACTTTTAGGTATAGGAATATCTCTTCTTTTAGTATTGTTTATTCAATCTTTGAAGTAACTAATTTATATATATTTCTTTATTATACACCCCCAATTAACGATTCCATATATATTGGATACTTTTATTATAAAATTCTTATAGTTATTTCTCGGACAGTCCTACGTTTTGTAATATGGAAAAGTTATTTTCTTAATTAAAGCAAAGGAGAACTATATGGAATTTCTAAATAAGATTGGCGATTGGGCCAAATCATTAACAGAAATCGGTATAAGTATCATCGCTCTTGGAGTAGTACTTGAAGTATTATTCAAAGGAATGCAGATACCCTTCTGGCCAGAAAACTCAGTAGTGGAAAACATTATGGGTATTTTGGGTGGATTGAGTAGTGAAGGTTTACTTGGATTAGTAGGTGCCTTTATTCTATACCACATCCTTAAGAAAAAATAAGGATTAATTAAAATCAATTGATTAAAGACCTCACCCTAAAAAGTGAGGTTTTTTCATTTACTATATTTATATACAACCAATATGGTAAAATAATGAGTACAAATTTTGAATTATTTCCTGGTAAAGACTTAAGTGGTTTGTTTAAGGATATCTATGATAACCAACAAAACAAGAAACAAAGAATATCTGAGCTAATTGCTGAAATGAAAAAGGTAATTAGACATGCAGGAGATATGGCAGTAATTGGGCCAATCATAAAAGATTTAGTCGATACATCAGTTAAGAATGATGATTCACTAATCAAGATGGCAGCAATTGCACAAAGAATTATTGGAGCAGCTCAAAAAGCAGAGGGAGATACTGGTTTCCTATCTGATGATGAAAAAGAACAATTACTTTCTCAGTTAGAAGAAACTGCAAAAGAGGTTGTTGATGAGCAAGAATTGAAGGTTGACGAACTTACAAATGAAATTGAAGAGCTGAAACAAAAGGTAAGTAAGTAATGGGTAGAAAAACAATATCACAACAATATCAAGGAGCATCTAGTTTCAATATTGCGGGTAGACACGTTGATACTGGTATTATTGAACACATAATACTAGATGGAGGTGATGAAAATATTGTAGAAACCTCATCAGGAAAATCTAATTCTAAATTAGTAGATGCTTATATCGGAGCAGCTAGAATTAGGAAGATGAGTGATTTTTCTGTAAATAAGAAACAACTTCCTTTATATTTACCATTAGTTCCCGATGAAGGTGTTCCTATAATCGGAGAAACAGTTCAACTTATATCAGTTGCTGGTACTGATTATTATAAAAGAATCCCAAGTGTTAATCTTAATATTGGAAATGCTAGAATTAATGCTGAAGAAAAACTATCAGAAAAAGCAGATTCTTCAGGTGGTGGTGGTTCATACTCAGAAACTTCTCAAACAGGTACTGCAACTTCAAATAGTTCTGAAAGAGAATCTGAATTAGGAGAATACTTTTCACCCGAAAGTGTACATAAGTTAAGATTATATGAAGGGGATAGAGTAATTCAATCTAGATTTGGCCAATCAATTAGATTTAGTGGATATAATAATACTGATAACTTATTTTCTCCAACCATAATAATTCGTAATAGACAAAACGATGCATCTATTAATGATTTAGAAGTAAACGATGTAACCGAAGAAGATGTTAATACAGATGGTTCTATAATTTTAATGGGTGGTGATAAGTATAGAATTCCATTTCAACCTGGTACTGTTGATGAAAAGGGTAACTCTAACTTTCAAACAAATCCAATAAAACACGAACTACCAGATTACGAAGGTAATGACCAAATACTAATCAATTCAGAAAGAATTGTTATATCATCTAAAGCTGCAGAGATGTTATTTTTTTCCAAAGGAGATTATGGATTTATATCAGATGGTATATTTAAGATTGATAATGGAGAAGCTGGTGCTGAATTAGACTTTGGAGGAAATGTTAATCTAACAATGGATAGAAATAACAGTACCTTCTTTGTAGGAACTGGTGATGGCCAAATAAGATTAAATACAGATGATAGCGGTAATGGTGGAACAGGACAAAAAGAACCTTTGATTAGAGGTGCTAAACTAGTTGATTTATTGGAACAACTTATAGATGCAATAAATCTACAAGTATTCAAAACTCCATGTGGCCCAACTGCACCTGCACCACTTAATAAAGCAGTATTCAATCAAATAAAATCGCAACTTAAAGATGCGAAATCAACTAAAAACTTTACGGAGTAGATTATGTCGTGGACTTTGTTCAAAGTAAATATGTTATTGTACATGAACAACCCTCTGGCAATAAACGCACCAGCTCAATATGCTGTTAAGTTTGTTACTGAGTATGATTCATGTATGAGAAGAGGTGGTGTTATGATTGGTAAAGAACCAGTTATGGCGGGAAATATACCCTTAATGACCTCTCTAATGAATCTTAGTCATATGTCGGCCTTAACCGCTACCACACCAAGTGGTCATGCATTTATAAAAGATATTGGTACTGCCGTAAAGGGATATTGGACTGGTGCAACTATGATGCCATTTCCAACATACCCAATCCCAGCACCTGGTTCAATTCAAAATCTTTTTATGCAATCGGGTATGGTTACAAATCCTGGTACATGGCCTAGTGTTCCATTTGAAGTACCAACCACTTCCTGTCTCACATTCTTAAGTGCATTTGCAATGTTTGCTAAAATACATTTATTTACTATTCAAGGAATGTTTATGACAACTTCTTTATATCCATCGGCACCATCACCAATACCTGCACCTGGTGTAGTTAATTGGCAGGCTTATAATATTCCTGATGTTCCTATGTTTGGTATAACTAAATCTCAAAACAGTTCAACTGATGCTCCAAATACAAATAATAATGATGTTAAAGGGCCATTAGAAAACGCAAACACAGATTTTGATATACGAGACAAAACTAGAATAGGATTCAAATCAGAAGCTGAAAAGGATGCTAATAAATTAGGACACCCACTTAATAAATTAGGATTAGATACTTCGTATCCATCGGATGTTGTTGATGATGAATTGAGAGAGAAGTTAGGGACTAGTGATAATATATTAGAAAAGGCAGATATGATTTTAGAATCAGAAATTAAAAAAGACCAATTAGGTATGGATAGATTTTATTCTCAAGCCATACAAGCCATTGGAAGTATTGCTAGTACTCAACCAAATGCAAATGAACAATTTGCTAAAAACTTATTCGAATTACAGAGAGAATTAGAAAAAGAAAGAAAGTTATGTTGTAATGACTGTACTTAAAATCTATAAAAACTAAATTAATATATTTATATTAAGATAAATGAAAACAATTGACAATGGATTCAAAAAAACTAGTAAAAGTAATAAAAACTATCGTAGAGGCCGAAGTTGCTAAAAAGCATGAGGCATTCTTAACGAAAACTTTTCCTAAAATATTAGAGGAAGAGGTTTCTCGTAGAATAAACAATATGAGTAATAAAGAAGATTTATCTTTATCTACCATATCAGAAGAAGTAGACCCATTTACAAAAGTAGATGAGATTCTAAAAAAAGAAAGAGAAAAAACACCTCAGAAAAAATTCACTAGAAATGAAAAAATAAATGAGGTATTAAATAATACAAAACCGTTTACAAAAGAACAAAGAAGTGGTGGAGGTGGAGCAAAATCTGTATTAGATAATTTACCACAACAACCAGTAAATGAAGGATTAGATAAAACGGTTAATTTTGATTCAACAGATGTTGCAATGGGAGGAGGTGTACCACCGAACCTGCAACATTCAATGGCTGCCAAAATGGGATATGGAAATTTACCAACCCAAGGAAGTAAACAAGGTGGATTGGGAGTTCAGACTGGATTACCTGGTTTAGATAGAATTCTAAATAGAGATAATTCGGCATTAGTAAAAAAGTTTAAGAGATAATAGGAGATAAATAATGTCATATGTTTTACCAAAACGTATTGTAAAAGATACTGATTCTGATTTTGATAATCATGCCTATGGTTTAGATTATCCTATTAGACTGGGTGCGAATCTTTTTAAGTCAACGTTTAACTTGGTAGATGCTGCTTCGGCTAACATTAGAAATCTTTTATCAACAAGAAAAGGTGAACGAATCATGCAACCAGAATTTGGTACAGGTCTACATGAGTTATTATTTGAACCAATGACAACTGAATTTGAAACATCAGTTCAAAAGGAGATAACAAACTCTGTAAATTTTTGGTTACCTTATGTTACGATTGAAGAAATAGAAATAGATATGACTGATGAGATGAAAGATAGACATAGAGCAACATTGAATCTAACTTTTAGAGTTGGTGAATCAATTGATACTAATCAAGTCTCATTAGAAATAGCGGAATAGGATTATGGCATTAAACAGTACAAATAGAAAAAATTTAGGAAAGAACATTCAGTATCTTAATAAAGATTTTGGTGAGTTTAGAAATAACTTAATCGAATACGCCAAAACATATTTCCCTACAACGTATTCTGATTTTAATGAATCTTCACCAGGTATGATGTTCATAGAAATGGCATCTTACTTAGGAGATGTTCTTGGATATTACATTGATGATACATTAAAAGAATCAATGATACACACAGCAGAGGATAAAGATAATGTTGTTGCTTTGGCAAATTTCCTAGGATATAAACCAAAAGTTACTTCACCTGCATTAACTAAAGTTGCTGTTTATCAACTTACTCCAAGTAAAAGGAGAGCAAGTGGTAATCTATATGAAGGTGATAATAGATTCGAATTAGATGAAGGATATTTACTTAGAGTAAAAGAGGGAATGGAGCTTACATCCGATACAGGAGTTATATTTAGAACAACAGAACTTGTTGACTTCAACGATGATTATGAAAGAGAAGTTTCTGTGTATGAAAGAAATTCATTACAAGAACCTACTTTTTATTTAATAAGAAAATTTGTTAATGCAATATCAGCAGAAGAAAAAGAAGTTAACATAGAGTTTGGTTCACCTAAACAATTTGATAAAATAGAATTGGTAGATACTAACATTATACAAATATATGATGTAAGAGACTCAAATGGAAACAAATGGTATGAAGTTCCTTATCTTGCTCAAGAAATGGTTTATACTGATTACCCAAATACATCTCAGTTTGATGGTGATTTGGCACAGTTTAAGGATTCAGTACCTAGTATATTAAGAGTAACCAAAACATCTCGTAGATTCGTTAGACAAGTAAATCCAAATAATACAACTAGTATTGTATTTGGAGCGGGTAACTCAACCTCATCAGATGAAACATTTTTACCAAACTTTAAGAATGTAGGACTGGGATTAAATAATTCAATAGATAGATTGGGTGCATCATTTGACCCTGCTAATTTCTTAAAATCAAAATCATATGGTCAGGCTCCATCCAATACAACATTAACTGTTCGTTATTTAGTTGGTGGTGGTGTTGAGGCGAATGTATCTAAAGCATCTATAAAAAGAATTACTAAAATGGAATTCGATGAAGATTTATCTTTATTCGATGATGATGAACTTCAAATGTATGGAACTGTTAAGAACTCAATAGCTGCAGAAAATGAAATACCAGCTAGTGGTGGTAGGGGTTCGGAAACTATTGATGAGATTAGAGAAAACGCACTTGCACACTTTGGTTCACAAAATAGAGCAGTAACACGAAAAGATTATCAAGTTAGAGCATTGGCACTTCCTCCTAAGTTTGGTGGAGTTGCAAAAGCATTCTGTGCACCAGATGGGGAGTTGGATAATAATTCACCAAGTTCTATACTAAATAATCCTGATTCTCTTGAAGAGTTTGCAGGATTAGTTCAGAAACTAAATACTGGTGAAAGAAAGAACGAAACAGAAATCAAAACAGAATTACAAAGATTTTTAGTTGGAAAAACAGGACAAGAGGAAAAAAATAATCCTTTTGCTATAAACTTATATTTACTTGGATATAATTCAAGTAAAAATTTAACTTCACTAAATAAGGCAGTTAAAGAAAATGTTAAAACATATTTATCAGAATTTAGATTATTAACCGATGGTATAAACTTATTAGATGGGTTTGTAATAAACGTAGGTGTTGATTTTGAAATAATGGTTTATAATTCTTACAATAAGAGAGAAGTGATGTTAAAGTGTATAACTGAAATAGAAAAATATTTTAATATTGATGACTGGGCATTTAATCAACCAATTAATATTTCTGAATTAGAATTAGTAATTGCAGGAGTAGAAGGTGTTTTATCTGTACCAAAATGTGAAATAGTTAACAAATGTGGTGGGGTTTACTCTAAACACAAATACAACGTTAGTAACGCAACTAAAGGTAAAATGGTTTATCCATCATTAGACCCATCTGTATTTGAGTTAAAGTATCCTGGTAAAGATATAAAAGGGAGGGTTGTATAATGTATTATTTCGTAACAGCATCTAAAGATGCATCTATTTACTTACAACAACCATCTCAGAACACAGGAAGAGATGAGATACTTGAGATATCAAAAACATATTATGGTAATCTTAAAGATATATCACATTCATTGATAAAGTTTGATACTAACTCAATTTCTCAATCAATATCAAGTGGAGAAATAACTGCAAGTGCTGCTGAACTTATTTTAAGAGAATGTGAATCAAGTGAAATACCAACAGATTATACAATCTATGCATATGCAGTATCTCAATCATGGGATGTGGGTATAGGAACTAGATTTGATGAAATATCAACAGATGGTGTAACATGGGATAGTTGTAGAACTGGACAAGATTGGATGAGTCAAGAAAATCATTCATCGGATACAACAGGCTCTTTTAATGGAAAAGGTGGTATTTGGTTTACTGGTTCTTTTTCATCTCAATCATTTTCATATGAAACATCTGATATTACAATGGATGTTAAAGGAACTCTCGATACTTGGATTAATGGTGATTTACCAAATGAAGGATTTATTCTAAAATATACATCATCATTGGAGAATGATGTAAATGACTATGGTCAACTAAAGTTTTTCTCCAAAGAGACAAATACAATTTACCAACCAAAACTTAGAATAGGTTGGGATGATTCATCTTTTTCTACTGGTTCACTAACAGAACTCACATCTGATGATATTCATGTAACATTTAAGAGATTAAAAACAAAATATAAAAAAGGAAGTAAACCACAGATAAGAGTTTTTGGAAGAGAAAAATATCCTCTTAAAACTTATTCAAATCAATATGCTTATACAGATGTATATTTTTTACCATCTACAACGTATTATCAAATAAAAGATATACAAACAGATGAAGTAATTCTTCCATTTGGTGATTATACTAAAGTATCTTGTGATTCAAATGGTAATTACTTTAACCTTAATCTTATAAACTTTGAAACGGAAAGAGATTATTATATTGAAGTAAAAACTGAAAGAAGTGGTGTTATAGAATATTTTGCAGATAAAGATTTAACGTTTACAGTAGAAAGATAAAATGGCTTTAGAAAATAGATTTAGATTTGATGAACTTGTAAAGAGTGGCTCGAGAGCCATAGTCTCTGAAGATTCTACATCTAAAACTCATACTTTTATAGATGGTTCACCAACTCAAATAACAGGTTCAGATGTACCATACGACCATACGAAGGGTGATAGAGATGGTGAAATTACTTCTTTTATAGAAAAACCGTCATACAAAGAGGACCAACTTAAAAAGGCAGTTGATACTGTAATCGATGAATTAGTAAAACCCACCGGCCCTCCAAGACCAGATGTAGTTCCTAGAGAAGTATATGATGATTTAAGAGAAAAGTATGATGAAGCTCTTCTAGAGTTAGCAGAAGCTATTACAGAAATTAGTAGATTGGAAGGTGAAAATGCAAGATTATCTGCAGAACTCCAAGCTGCTCTAGTAGAAGTAGATGCAATACAAGTTACTAAAGCTATAGTGGATAATCAATTACAACAATCAACTGATAGATATAAAGAAGTGGCATCTAAACTTACAGTTGCTATTATAAAATCAACTAAAGAAGCAAACGAAAGAGTTAGATTAAATGCACAAGTAGAAGGTTTGGTTGCTCAAAAAGATGTATTAAGACAAGAACTTCTTTCATTAAGAAAGATTGTATCTGGTTTAGAAGGACAGGTTGCGGCTGGGGTTGAATCACTAAAAGTACAAACAGAGGCCGCATCGGCACAAAGGGAGGCGGCGGCACAGGCGGCCGAAGCTCAACGATTGGCTTTAGAGAACCAACAGAAGGCATTAGAATCACAATTATCGGGTCAGGCTGCAGAAACAGCGGCGGCAGCGGCTGGATTAGAACCATTAAGTGATGGTGAATCTTATTATGGAGTAAAGGCAGATACACCATCAAATGGATATGATATTGGATGGACAACTTCGGTGGATAATCCAAAACCAGGTAAAGTTGGGTCAGTAACAATACAAAACTTAAAAGATAGTGGTGCTAAAATTACTCAAGTAAGTATAAGAGTAAGTGGTGGTTTATCTAGTTATGGCCCATTAGGATTTGGAAGTGATAATGGTAAACCAAAAACATCACAAAGTATTAATATTGCAAAAGGTTCTAAAACCGATGTTAAACTGTACATGAATAAAAAAATTGGTGGTAGAAATCAACCTGAACCAGATAAAAGTAATATGTTTAACTCAGCTAAAGATTATAGAGGAAACTTTACAATATCAATCAGATATGATGATGGTAGTACTGCTAGTGGTGATTCAATGAGTTTTACAATAAGAAAGAACAAACGATAATAAATGAAGGATTTCAAAAACATAGAAGAGAAAAAAGGTTATCGAGTTGATAAAAAAGATAGAGAAATTTTCGAAAGAGAAGTTCGTAGAGGTATCTTTGGTCTCGATGTTGGTGATTTAATTGAATTCATAGTATATGATTCAAATGATAATGCCCTACCACAAGAATCTTCAAATGGGAAACCTGTAAGATATATTTCATATACAGATGTTAATATTAAAAAATATTTTAGTAAAGCTGATAAAACAAAGTTTAATCTAAAAAGAAATAACGCAGAAGAATTTTTCATAGATGTTGAGAAATTAATTAAAGAAGCTGGATATTCACAAGGTGTATTTAAGACATCGGTTGCTTTACTAAACAGAAGATTGGGTTCTGAAGATAGAATGTTTGATAGAGCGTGGATACATGAAATATCACCATCTAGAACAGAAGTTAGAGTTTTACCAGTAATAGATGAATCGACTGGAAAACCAAATACAGATTTAGATTCAAGATATAATACATTTACTAGTGGAGATGATTTCTTTGCAGATATTGTTTTATTCTTAGATGAGTTTTCTGAACAATTCGATGTAGCTAGTATTGTAACTAAAATGTTACAACTCAGAGGTAAAGTTGCAGATGGTAAAAACTATATTAAATTAATAGAAAAAGAATTCAAAATTGATAACTTTGAAAGATTTTTAAGTTTAATAAAATTGTCTTTTGATAAATCAATGGATAACTTTAGAAATAATAGATTTTTTAATATTAAAGAACAATCAACATTCGGTAAACCAACTGGTGAGCAATTTGGTGTAAACTTTAATAGTAATGGAATAATAAAACAATTGTGTGATATTGCGGAAAATTGTGTAGATTATCATTTACCAAATCAAGATTTTCAAAAAACAATTAGAACAAGAGGTCAACAAGAAACTTTAGATAAAGTTGAAAAGATATTAAGAACAGTTAAATCCGATGGAGAGTTTTATGCAGAATCTCCAACAGAGAAAAAACCGGCAGTAAGAGGATGTAGAGACCCAAAGGCTAAAAACTATAACAAATTAGCAACTGTGGATGATAAGTGTACATACGAAATTCAGGTAACTAAATATAGAAAAGTACCTGTACCACCTCCACCACCACCTCCTCCACCACCGCCAACACCAGTTCCACCTGCACCAAGACCAAGTGGAGGTTCACCTGCACCAAGACCAACTGGAGGAGGTTCATGTTCAGCATACAAAAGTGGAATGAGTATTTATATAACTTCAGGAAATAGAAGTTTCACAAAAGGTCAACAAGGTAGATTGCAAGGAGGATATGTTTTTCATAATGGAGACCACTTTAAGACACCTGCAAGAACAAAATGTAGAAATAAAGTTGGAGTAAGTTGTAGTGTCCCAAGTTGGTGTACGATAAAGACTGATTCTACTGGAACTGGATTTGGAGGAACAATAAGTCTCACAGTTCAAGCAAATACAGGACCAACAAGAACTGGTACATTTAGTTGTAGTGGTACTGGTGATGCATCTGGATTATCCAACTCTATTACTTTTACTCAAGCTGGTGAAGCTGCGGCTGCACCTGCACCAAAACCCAAACCAGTATGTCCAACGGCTGGTACTATTATAAAAGATATTTGTAGTGGAACTACTAGAGCCGTAGCTTATGCAGATGGTAATTGTGGAACTAAAAGTAATATGCCAACGATGACTAAGAATAGTCCAAAGTGTGGATATACTGCACCAAGAGGTGGAGGTGGAGGTGGCGGAGGCGGATTTAGTAGTGGAGGTGGAGGAGGATGTCTCGTTGCCGGTACAAAAATTGAAGCATCAGATGGTACAATGATAAATGTTGAAGATGTTAAAGTAGGACAATCCCTCAAAGGATTGGATATAAAAACATTATCATCTTGGAATAAAGTAGAAGATAATTGGAAAGGTAAAGATATTGAACAATATGATAGTTCAGAATTTAAGGTAATCGATTTCCAACACCTTAGAGATAGAGCAGTTTATTCAATTAATGATGGATTGTTAGAATGTAGTGAAGAACACAAACACCTTATAAAAAGAGATAATGAGTGGCAGATAAAAACTACATTGGAATTAGCAGTAGGTGATATATTTTTAACAAGAGAAAAAGAAGAAATAGAGTTAGATAGTTTATTTTTAGTAAGAGAAGATGATGTTTATCTTCTAACACTAGATGGTAAACATACTTATTATGCGAATGGTATATTAACACACAACTATAAGGCAGATGGCCGTTTATCGGGCTATAACATGTCCTTTAGTGATAGAAGGTTAAAGAAAAATATAAATAAAATTGATGAATCTCCAAGTGGATTAAACATATATAGTTTTGAATATAAAGATACTACATATGGTAAAGGAGTGTTCCAAGGTGTGATGTCTGATGAGATACCTCAAAGTGCAGTAATTAGACATACAAGTGGATATGATATGGTAGATTATTCAAAAATTGATGTAAATTTTAGGGAACAATAAAGATGGCAAGAAAACCAGTATATTCTGGAAGAAGAGTAGGACAAACATCAGGCCAATGGGTTTGGAATGGCTCAAGTTGGTATGATACTTCTGCAATGGGTGGAGTTGGAGGTGGTTCTCCTGCTTCATTATCACCAGCTTCTTATTCAGTAGGAGGTGGTAATGCGGCCAATCTTATGTCAGCTGGACCAACTAGTGGTGGTTTTGGTATTGGTGGTAATTTCAACAGAAGAATGGATTTACCTGCAGCCTTTAATTCAACCCCAAGGCAAACACCAAGACAAACACCAAGACAAACACCTAGACCACAACAAAGTTATAGTCAAATAGTAGGTGGAGGTAGGCCTCAGATTCCAAAAATACCAGTTACCATTCCACCAAGGCAAACACCACGAATAGAGGCCAAACCTAAACAAACACCTACGCCTATACCTAATGTTGTTGCACCTGTAATTAATAAAGGACTTGATAAATCTGTTGCTTTTATAGAGCCAATGGCTGTTATACGACAACGATATGAGGTTGCGGCTAATGAAATTAGAAATAATATATTTGCTACACAAAATCTAAATGATTTAGAAACATCGGTAGTTAATCAATTGGGTGTTAAACCAAATAGAGTTGAGGACCAAATTGTTACTTGGGGAACTGGAGATGTTAAAATTGGTACTAAACCAAGAGTAGATGTACCTGAACCAAGACCTATCCAACCTAAAGATTATGGTACAAACATTCACTTCAGTTTTAGTCCAGGTGCAGCAAGAGGTGCAATCTTTACTGATACTGGTGAAAAACCTAAAACTACCGTTTCACATAGTGCAACTGCAAAAGATTATTTAAGTGGAAGAACTCTTGGTGCAAAAGAAGAAAAATACGGAAAAGCAAAGGAAGTTTATAGTATTAAAACAAGAGTAGCTCAAAGAGGAGGAGCCTCGGTTAATGGAATACAGGCTGGTAACTTAAGTGATATAGATTTAAGATTGGCCAGAGAAGGTATTTTACCTATACTAGAGTATTGGATTGATATCAAACTTAATGGTAAAGTAGTTAAGACTCTTAAACCAACATCAAATTCAACAACTATAAATTTCACATACGAACCTCTGGCACCTAAGCCAGAACCAGATGTTGATAATACAAGTAAGGTTAATATTACATATGATTTACCAATGGGTGTAAATGGTGAATTCGATTTTGGTGGTAAAGTAGCAACATATGAAGGAACTGGTCAAACAACCGTTATAAATACTGCAACATTTATAAATTTTACTCCAAATTCTTCAACTTCAACACATAACCATCAATATACATTATATGAAGTTGGTAGTGGTAAAAAAATAGCAGAACAAAAAAATGATACAAAGGAATCGGGAGGCCGAAGCAATAATTTGTTTACATTTACTGGTATTCAACAAAGAAAAGAATATAACCTTAAAATTACTATTACAAAAGGACAAGTTCCAGTCGAACCTGAAATACAACCGAAGCCGGCAGCTAGTCCAGCATATACTTTAGAATCATATGTTGTAACTGAAAATAGAACGAGTGGAGAAGATGCTCCTGATTATATAAAACCAATACTAAAAGTAGCTGAAGAAATTGTTTATATTAATATAGGTGATGCTGGGGATACAGAGTTAGTAATTCCATATACAACTCAAAATGCAGATTGGGTTAATATAAAAATAAAAGGAGCCTTTAGAAAAAATACACATTCAGATAAACTTGTCTTAAAACCAAGTGATTTTGAAAAACCAGGTTCATACCAAGTTTGGTTACAACCAGATTCAAATATAAACGGTACTGGTGAAGCTAAACAAGTTCCTGTTATTGTAGTTGAAAAACAATTGCTACCAGGACCAGATATTACAAGAATTGATTATCCTAAACAAATTAAAGGAGCAGATTTCAAAGGATATAATATTGATTTTTCTGTAAATTGGGAATCTATCAATACAAACTATATTGATATCTTTATCGGTAAAGTAGATGATAAAAATAAAATATTAAAAAAAGGACCTGCTATGGGTTCTCAAGAGTTTAATATTGGAAAGATATTAAAACAAGCAGGTGAATCATTAGAAGATACTTCTGATTGGATTTATTTTGATTTATATTTTTGTCCATACAACTCAGAAGGAGATGAGGTATTCAAAGGTAAAACAGAATCTATAAAAATTGCTTTTGATAAAGGAGACTTGGTTCTTAGTAGAGGAGAAGTACATAGAGATATATCAGAAGCGATATGTCATCAATTTGATTCATCGGCTCTTGCACAAGATAACTCCAAATTCTTAACTCACTTAATGCACTTTGGAGATGGTAATAATAAACTTATTGCTACATGGTGTACTGATTATGAAGAGTTTTCAAAATACGAAGATGTTGTTCAAGATGTGGAAAATGATGAAGGAGAATTTGTACCTCAAATAGTTAATAAAAAAGTACACGAAGAACAAACATTGGTTCTTAAAATGTATGAACCATTACCTAGGAGTATTGAACCAAATCAACAAATTTGGATTTCTAAAATACAATCTCTTCCAATAATAGAACAGATTACTTTAGTAAATGAAGAACTAAAAGAATGTATTGAATTGAGTCCTAACTTTGGAAACGGTATATGTGACCCAATAGGATTTCAGCTTTATGATGATTTAGTTGCAAGTGGTTCAACAACTTCAACCAATCTAATGAGTCAATTTGTTAGTGGTAGTGGGTTATCTCTTAAAACATTAAAGATACCTTATGCAAGTTCATCATTAGAAACAAGTGGTTCTGTTCTCATAGATGGTGATTCAACTTGGGCATGGAACAATTTTGTAAAATATTCATCTGCAGAAGAAAGAGTTAACAATTTCTTATACAAAATAAAATTATTAGAATTCTATGATGATAAAATAGAAAACCTAAAATCAGGTTCCTTCTATACAGGTTCGGTTAGAATTAAAAAAGAAATAGAACAACAAGAATCATCTAAACAAACAGTTTCAGATAACTTCGATGGATTTGAAGAGTTCTTATATACAAGCTCATCGATAGATGGATTAACATATCCTGGTGCAGGAACAGGCATCATATCTTCATCTGATTCTAGTGAAGCAACTGATTGGTTAAGTGGTATAACACTATCCGCTCAACAATATGATTACTATAATAAAGATTACCTAGTAAATAATTTACCAAACCATGTAAAAAATAGTACAGAGAGTGAAGAATTCAAAATGTTCTTCAATATGATTGGTAATCACTTTGATGTATTATGGGCTTATACAAAATCATTGGCTCAATCTAAAAATTTAGAACACAAATATCAAGATGGTATTAAAGATGCTTTATTATCATCTATGTTAAAATCTTTAGGTTGGGATTCTAAAATGGGTGCAAGTGCACAGGCGTTGTGGGAATATGCATTTGGAACAACTGAAGAAGGAACTTCGGTTCGTTCAATGACTGGTAAAGATAGACAAAATGAAGTTTGGAGAAGATTACTTAATAACTTACCTTATTTATTAAAACATAAAGGTACTGGTAGGGCAGTTAAAGCAGCCTTAGCTTGTTATGGTGTACCATCATCAATGTTAACAGTTCTTGAATTTGGAGGACCAAGAAATGCAGATGGTGGTGTTAGTAAATTCTCATTTGAAGATAGAACAGCTGCAATTAACATAAGTGGTTCTGAATCTATAATAGTACCATGGAAAGAATATACAGAAACATCAGACCATCCACAAACAGTTGAAATTAGAGTTAATACTGAACAAAAACAAGACCAAACATTTATATCTTCATCGGGTTGGAACTTGGGTGTTAAATACCAAACAGGAAATATAGGTAAGGTAGAATTACAATATCTAAGTGGTTCTAGCTTAGTAAGTTCATCAACAGAAAATATTCCTTTATTTAATGAAGAATACAATCAGATAGTTGTACAACATATAGGAACTGGTTCTTTTGATGTATATGTAAAAGAAGGATTTAATGAAAGAATTAGAAATGCCGTTTCTATGTCTGTTCATAATGTACCAACTAGTTCTTGGGAATTGGATAACCAATTAACTATTGGTGGTTCTAATATGAGTGGTTCTATTGATGAATTAAGATATTGGACAACTGCATTAAGTGAATCTAGAATAGATAATCACACATTGATGCCAGATGCAATTGATGGAAATCATCACTCATCTTCAACAGAAGATTTAATTCTTCGTTTAGATTTTGAGTATCCTAAAGATAGAAATGCAGATACTGCAATTAAAAACGTATCTATAAATGAATCATATGTAGTTCCATTTGTAACTGCATCTAACTTTGATAGTAATAGTACTTATCCATATCACTATACAACATATGAAAGAACTGTAACAGCAAATGTTCCTTCAAGTGGATTTGGAGTTGGTAATAAATTTAGATTTGAAACACAAGAAGGTGTATCTGAAGATATAGAAAATGGATTAACTCTTTCTTATAGAGAACGCTCAACTAAAAAATCATTTGATACTTCTCCTATTGACTCTAACAAATTAGGATTGTTTTTCTCACCAATAAAAGAGATTAACACAGATATAATGAAGTCACTAGGTCAGTTTGAAATAGATGATTATATAGGTGACCCATCAGATAGATATAAAGCAGAGTACCAACAACTAAAAACACTTAGAAATTATTATTTTGAAAGATTTACTCTTAATCTATATGAGTATATTCAGTTAGTAAGATACATAGACCAATCATTATTTGAAACATTGGAAACTCTTGTACCTGCAAGGGCTATTGTATCTAGTGGATTATTAATAGAACCACATATTCTTGAAAGAAGTAAATATCAACATAGAAAACCATCTGCAGAAGATGTTCTTGCTAGAATAAGACAACCTAAGATTGACTTGAAAGAACAAGTTAAATTGAGTTCTGAAAATGTAAAAAGATTAGACCCAAGAATCGCAGCTCTACAAAGGTTAAGATTTAGAAGTAGTTTCTTTAGAAGAGAAGGTAGAATGATAGGAACTAGGCCAAGATTTAGTTTTGGTATGGCTAATTATAATGCTAGAATGGGAGGAGGAGCTCCAAACCTATTTAGTTCAGCTGACTTTAGTGATGGTAGAATAACAGATGTTCTTAAAGTTCAACAACTACTAAAACAATTCCAAAACCAAGGCCAAGAACAAGTTGGAGTAGACCCAAGAAATCTAAAAAATGGATTAGCTGGTATATTTGCACAAAATGGATATGCTAATATTACTCGTTTAGATGGAAATGGTGCATTGATAAAAGAAAGAAAACAAGTTTGGGTTGTTACTGAAAAATTTACAGTATCAGAAAAAAGGCCAATTCCTGGAACAGGAAGAAGAGGATTTAGATTTGGTAGAAAAGGTTGGAATGTAGAACCTGATTATGAAACAGTAACAGTACAAAAAACTAGAAAGATAATAGTAATGAATAATCCTGGTGACCCCGCTCCTTCAGGTCCAAATATACTATCCGCAAGTAGAGCAAATTCTAATGGGGGTAGATTACCAGGTTCTAATTTAGGTCAAAAACGAGGTTTATTTGGACGTTCAAGACAAACATCGAAAACTACTTTAGATAGACGTTCACCAGTAGAAACTTTCTGTACGAACCCTAATGTTCTTAAGGTTGCTGATACTGCAAGAGGAAAAGGTGAACCAATTTTAGAGGTTAACAAAAAATAAAAACAATAAAATTAAAAATAGTTATATTTATATATTGAATAACATAGAGGAAAAAAATTATGGCATATTTAGATAACGCAGAAATCACAGTTGATGCTATCCTTACAAGAAAGGGTAGAGAACTACTTGCTAATGGTGGTGGACTAAACATCACAAAGTTTGCATTGGGTGATGATGAGATTGATTATTCATTGTACGAACCAGCACATCCTAAAGGAAGTGCATTCTATGATGCAGCTATCAAAGCGATTCCAATCACAGAAGCTTCACCAGATGAAACACAATCATTAAAATATAAATTGGTAACTTTACCAAAAGGAACAAAGAAGATTCCAAAAGTAGAATTTGGTATTCCTTCAGTTTCGGTAAACCAAAACTCTGGTCAAGTGCAGTTGTCACCAACAACTTCACCAGCAGGAAACCAACAATCAGGTTATACTGTTATTCTTTCTAATAAGAATGCAGGTTCAATCGTTGGTTCTGGTTTAGCGGCAACATCAGGTACAATACCTCTAGCACTTGGTGATGAAATAACAACTACTGCGGCAATAGAAACTGGATTAGGATTTACATTTATTCCAAATCCAAATATTACTGCAACTGTAAAAACAACAATTACTGTATATGGTAATGAAACTGGTGGTTCACAAACTATACCAGTAACAGTTACTTATGTACAACCAAAATAAGGATAAATAAAAGATGGCACAAATAACAGGACAAGCAGGAGTAAACTTATCATCTGATTTAGCAGCATACCTATCGGCACAGAATGGTGAAGTTACTTCTGAACAATTATCGGAAATCATAAATCAGTATTTAACTGGTGGTGATAAGGTTGCCGCTCAAGGTGGGAATCTTTCTACTGGAATCTATAAAAGATTCGGTGAGTTTGATACTGTACAAGGAAAGGTAGAAACAGTAACAACTGGTCTTTGGACTGGTGATACAGGTTCTCTATCTAATTTCTTTACATCATCGGCTCAAACAGCTGCTTCAACACAATATTATGTAAATGTATATTCAACAGACCCAGCATCTGATGCTGCTGCTGAAGTACAGTACTCAGTTGCGTTTGGTAACAAATATGGTAGTGGTTCGGTATCATTGGCAAACGATGATAGTTCATTACAAGCAACAAAGGCAACATATGCTCAATATAGACAAATATTATTAGAACAAGATGATGAGTTATTCTCATTTCCATCTTCATCTGGTACATCTGTTGATTCTGATGATATCTATGTGGTTAATATAGCTCGTGCCCGCTATAAAGAATCAGTAGATGCAGGTAACTTAGAAGTACTACTTAGTGGTTCTAATGGTTCATACAGATTCATTGATGATAGTGGTAAGAAATTTTCTAATACTGTTGGAAAAGCAGGTAGAGTATTTAATATCGTAAGTGGTTCACTTAACTTAGGAACTGAAAATGATGCAACAACTGCAGAACAATACTCTAGTGGTGTTGCCGCTGGACAAGGATTTGGATTGTTCTATCCTGACCAAGGTATAATAGTATTTAATCCTGCAGCTATCCATGCTACTGTTGGTGATTCAATTGATAGTGGTTCACTTGGTGGAGCTGAACTATATAAAGGATTTGATTATGAGGGAAGAAATCACTACCTATTACATGAAATGTTAAAGGGTGGAGATGATTTCCAAGCAAGAAGAGTAGAAAATCTTTCTACATCACATTACTTTGTAAGAGCACAGAACAGAGAATTTAACTTCTCTAACAACCCAACATTCACAACAGGTTCAGATGGTACGTTTAGAGAATCTTCTTTTGAACAAGACCCAAGAACATACATTACATCAATTGGATTAATGAATGATGCTAATGAGATGTTGGCAGTAGCTAAAACATCACAACCAATCGAAAAATCATTTGATAAAGAAGTATTAATTAAAGTAAAACTTGATTTCTAAAAATTAAAATAAACACGAATTTTACGGTTGCAAACGTAACGTTCACAAGAATAACCCCACCACGAGTGGGGTTTTTTGTTTTAGTATATTTATATAGAGGAGAAAATGTATGCTTAAGAATATTCCAAAATCAAACGTATCTAATAGACAATTCAAAGTTTATAAGAAGTTCAACGCAACTCATGCAGAATATCCTGTATTAAAGATATACGATAAAACATCTGATTTCCACACAGGTAGTGGATTGTTTGAATCTGATGAGTTTGAAAGAACTGTAAGTGGCTCTATAACGGCATCTTTTCATAAATACCCAATGTATCAATCTATCAAGCACAAGTATTTTACCGATAACGGTTTAATAAATATGTTTGGCGCTATTACCGATATGGGTGATTTTTCTAACGAGAGAAGAATTGATGAAACTCTTTTTCTAATACCAGTAACTCAAAGTAGAGTTGGAGATGGAATTAAACCAGGTTCAGTAAAATTTACTTCTCCACAATTATCATCAGGTTCCGTTCTTGTTGATGATGGAAAAGGAAACTTGGTAGGTACTAGAAAAAAGTATCAATTTTTAGATGCAGATTGGGGTTCATTTGGAACAGGCTCATTAAGTAATAATGGTGATTTGGATAGAGGAGTTTATCTAAGAGTATCTGATACTTTTGTTACTGAGTCAATTTTATTATCATCTGATTTAGACTTGCAAGGTGATTGTGATATGACCATGACAGTTGAGGGAGATACTGATGTCAGAAGGCTTGTTAGGTGGGATATGTTTACAAATGATATTGGGGGTGAATATATTACTGGTTCTTCTGATATAAGAACACAAGGTACTATACAATTTACAGAACCATTAAACTTCTTAACATCAAAATTAAAACCTTTACAATTTGGTAATGTTTTATATCAAGATGGTATAGTTGCAATAACTACTCATGATGTTCATAACGATGATACATTAGAAGATGTATCTACATATGAATTAGAATATCGTTCTACTAAAACTATAAATGAATTAGAAGTACTAGTTCAAGCAGGTGGTTGTGAGTTTAACTATTCACAGAATCCATCGGCAGTTAATGTAACATTGGGTGATTCATATCAATTTGAGGAAGATAATGGATTTGCACTTGCAAGAAGAAAAAGAACTAGAACAATAAAATTTGTAGATGATATAACAAGAGTATCACACTATACAGGTTCGGTTACATCTTCTGCAACTAATGATTATGTTACTGGTAGTTGGGATGATTATTATTCAAAAGCATTAACAGACCCAACTGGTTCATACTTAACAACTTATATTACAACGATTGGATTATACAACGATGGTGGTGATTTAGTTGCAACTGCTAAGTTACCAAAACCAATTAAGAAATATCCTGATATGGATGTTAACTTTATTGTTAGAATAGACTTATAATATTCGTTAAACTAAAAAACACTATATTTATATTATATAAAGAGGAAAACAACTATGGCTTCAATTAAAGACTTATACGATAAATCAGATTTTTCTAAGCTTCCAAGAACAGGAGCTGATAAGACTCCTTTATCTAAAGATGATTTCGACTTAAAAGAACTATCTAAAGATGAAAAGGCTCTTAAACAAGCTAGAGGTGGTAAATTAAATCAAACACCATACTCTTCTACAATAGAATTATAAAATACTTAATTTGAGTTTACTGATAAATCGTTCTAAAAAATGGGGATTTATTCATATACCCAAAACTGGTGGCACATCTATTACATCAGTATTACAAAACGTAAAAGGTACTGAATACGTTACTAAAGCACATAATCATATTGGAAAATTTGAAAATATAAAGGATTACGATATCATGTGTTTTGTAAGAAATCCTTATACTCGTTTTGCATCTGCATATTACCACCAAACAAGAAAAGATGGTTGGATAAGCATTAATAAATTTATAGAAAACATAGATTTGAATGATTATCTATACTTTCCCCAAAGCTATTTTACAAATAATGGAAGCTCTGAAGATAAAAAGGTAACATTTATCGGCAGGTATGAAAACTTTATCAATGACTTTAATCTTATAATGAAAAAAATTGGTAAAACTGGTCACTCAATACCACATTATAATCGTAACTCAATTTATGATAAACATCCCAATCTAAATCAACATGATTTTTATAAGCATATTTACAACGATACGGATGTAAAAAATTGGGTAGAAAAGAGGTACTCAAATGATTTCAAGATTTTTAACTATGGGATGGACATATAAAGGAAAAAGTATTACAGAATTATCAGATATGCCTGAGGGTACATTTGGTTTTATATATAAAATAACTAATGGTAAAACAAACGAGTTTTACATTGGTAAGAAACAAGTAGTTTCAATTAGAAAACGAAAGTTCGGTAAACGAGAAATTGCTAAACTTGAAGATAAGAGAATGAAAAGATACGAAATGGTAGAAAAAGAATCTGATTGGTTAGAGTATCGTTCTTCAAATTCTACTGTAAAACTATGGTTTGATGAGAATGAAACTGCTCTCTTAGAAGATAGGAGAAGTGATATTAATGATAGATTAGAACTAAAAATTCTTAAATTTTGTAAAAATAAGAAGGCTTTAACCTATTATGAACTACAAGAACAATTCTTACATGATGTGTTAGTGGATGAATTATCACTAAATGACAACCTTTTAGGAAAGTTTTTCAGAAAAGACTTGGAATTGTAAAATATTTTTCGTATATTTATACTGTTTTATTGACTAATTATGCTTTCACATCACGAGAAACAATCTGTTATAACAATATTGAATGATGTTTTAGGGCCTGGTACATCTATGAAAAATGATGAACAGGCACACTATTGTCCATTTTGTCATCATCATAAAAAGAAAATGCAAATAAACATACAAACACAGCAATGGCATTGTTGGGTATGTGATGCAAAAGGTAAGAGAATAAATAGATTATTAAGGAGGCTTCATGTAGATTCTCATAAACTGAGAAAACTGTATGAAATCTATGGTGATGATTATGTTGTATATAGTAACAATACCGAAGATGAAAAGGTAGAGTTAAGGTTACCTAGTGAGTTTCAATCACTTCTAATAGAACCAAAGGGTATTAACCCATTGTTCGGAAAGGTGAAAGAATATGCAAGAAAACGAGGTATTAGCGAAGGGGATATTAAACGCTATAATATTGGTTATTGTGATTCTGGTCATTACGCCAATCGTATTATTATTCCAAGTTATGATAGAGATAATAGACTCAATTACTTCATCGCACGTTCTGTATTCGATGAGGAAAAGTTTAAGTATAAGAATCCGCCGGTTTCTAAAAATGTTATAATGTTCGAAAACCAAATAAATTGGAACGAACCAATTACTTTAGTAGAAGGGGTATTTGATGCAATGGCTGTGAAGAGAAATGCAATCCCACTACTTGGTAAATTTGTACCAAAAACGTTAAACGATAGTATATATGAAAAACAAGTTAAAAGTATTAATATTCTGCTTGATGAAGATGCACAAGACCAGGCATTGAAATATACTATGCAATTCCAAAATCAAGGAATCAATACAAAAAACATTAAACCCACAGATAAAGATGCATCTGATATGGGATTCACAGAAGTAAATAATAAATTAAAAGAATCTAAGGAAACAGGATTCGTTGATATTATATCACAAAAATTAAAAGGTTTATGATAATAAATAAGGTTTACCACCTTGCAGATTTACACATTAGAAATCTACAAAGACACAAAGAATACAGACTGGTATTCAAAAAATTCCTAAAACAAGTAAAAGAAGATAAAATTGAGGATTCCCTCATTTATATCGCCGGTGATATTGCTCATGCTAAAACAGAGATGTCACCCGAACTCGTGCACGAAATATCTTGGTTTCTCACCGAGTGTGCGAAGTTAAGAGAAACTGTGTTAATCACAGGTAATCACGATTGTAACTTAAATAACTCACACAGACTAGATGTACTCACCCCTATTATCGAAAATCTTAACAACGATAGAATTCATTATCTTCGTGATACTGGTATCTATAATATCCATAACCTTACTTTCGTTGTCTATTCTATATTGGATAACAAGGAAAATTGGCCTAAGGGAGATACCGTTGATGGAGAAAATAAAATCGTTTTATTCCATGGACCAGTAAACAAAGCTCAAACAGATATTGGCTATACCGTTTCTTCAAACTCATTCCAAGTGGATATGTTTGATGGATTCGATATGGCCATGTTGGGTGATATTCACAAACGACAAACATTCGGTGAGGGATATGAACACATTGCATATGCAGGTTCTATGGTTCAACAGAATCATGGAGAGTTATTAGAGAAACATGGTTATCTAATTTGGGATATTCCTACAAGAACATTTACAGAACATCATATTCATAACGATTATGGATTCTTAACAGTTGATGTGGTTGATGGTAAGATACCTCAATGGGTATATGATGAAGTAGGTACTAAACTTCCAAAGTATCCAAGATTAAGATTACGATTTACAAGGACAGAAGCTTCTGATATGAAGAGGAGAATAACCGAACTAAAGAAGTTATTCAAAGTTGCCGAAGTTACTGTAACAAGAACCGATACAATCGGACAATTAAAAACAAATCAAAAGGTAAACAAAAACATCGTTGGTAACGTTAAAGATGAAACATTCCAAAACCAACTAATCAGAGATTACTTAGAAAGACAATATCTACTAGAATCAGATGAGTTAGATAAGATAGCAGAAATAAACAAAGAACTTAATGGACACATAAAAGATAGTGATACAATTGGTAATATCTTATGGACACCCAAAGAATTCGAGTTCTCTAATATGTTCTCCTATGGTGAAGATAACCTAATCAGATTTGATAAAGCACAAGGTATCATGGGTATCTTTGCTCCTAACGCTAGTGGTAAATCTTCTATGTGGGATGCACTATCTTTCTGTATCTACGATAAAACCTCTCGTACAAACGTTTCTAAGAACATTCTAAACAATCGTAAAGATATGTTCTATTGTAAGTTTAACTTTGAAATAGATGGAGTAGATTACTTTATTGAAAGAAGAGCTAAGTATGTTAGAAAGAAAACATCTGTTAAGGTTGATGTTGATTTTTGGAAAGAAGATGCAGGAGTTATCGAATCACTTAATGGTGAACAGCGAAAAGATACTAATAAAGAGATAGAGAAATATTTAGGTAAATTTGAAGATTTTGTTTTAACTGCCCTTTCACTACAAGGAAACAATGCACTCTTTATAGATAAATCACAAAGTGAACGTAAGGAAATACTTTCTCAATTTATTGGAGTAGATATATTTGATAAACTATATCAAAAGGCAGCAGATGAGAATAGGGATAATGCAACACTTATCAGAAAATTTAAGAGTGATGATTTTACGACAAAATTAGCTAATATCGACACAGAACTTAAAACCGACAAAAACGAATATAAATTGTTGGAGATGTCTCAAAAAGCTTTGGTGGAAGAAGAAGATATTCTGAATAGACAGATTATATCTCTTAATGAGAAAATCGTAAAGTTAAATTCGGATAGTGGTGTATCGGTAGAGGAGTTAGAAAAAAGATTGAATAACCTCGAATTGAAGAAAGATGGCCTTGAAACCACAAAAGGTTCTTTACAAGAGAGAATAACGTTTAGAGAAGAACAACAAATTACTTTAGATGAGATTCTAGATAAATTCGATGAAGAAGATTTAGAAGAGAGTATTAGTACCTTAAATCATCTTAAAACAAATCTTGGTAAGGTTGAGAGTGAGATAGAAAAGGTAAATATAAAATTAGAATCGTTATACGAAAGAAAAGACCATTTGGATTCTCATAAGTATAATGAAGAGTGTGATGTTTGTATGGAAAATTCTAAATCTATTTTAGAAACTAAAGATACTGTTGATTCACAAATAAAAGATTACAAAGATACTCTTCAAGGTTTTGAAAAACAAAAGTTAGATTTTAATATCAAAATAGAATCTTTAGTTGGATATGAAGATGAGTGGGATAAATATCAAGATGCTAAAGATAAAGAGGATAAATTAGATAGAGAAATATCCCAACTTATCAACAAGTTATCAACAACCGAAACTGAAGAAATTAGATTAGATACACAAATTGCTCAACAGCAACAACTTATAAAGGAATATTACAAGAATGAAAAACAGATTCAAAAGAATAAAGAAATAAGAAATGATATTACTGGAGTAAGAACAAAACAATCTTCTATAAAAGATGAATTAAAAAGAATTAACTCAGATGTTCTTAAGTTAAATGGTAAAGTATCTGCTCTTCAAAATCAAAAAGAAACTATTGAAGATAGAATTGATGAAGTAAAAGAGTTAGAACAACAATCTAAATTATTTGATTTCTATCTAAACGCATTATCTAAAGATGGTGTATCATATGAATTGATTGAGAAATCTCTACCAATGATTGAGGGTGAGGTAAACAATATCTTAGCACAAATCGTAGAGTTTGGAATGCAATTAGAAATTGATGGTAAAAACATTAACGCTTATTTAGTGTATGGAGACCAGAGATGGAGTTTAGAAATGTGTAGTGGTATGGAAAGATTCATTAGTGGATTAGCAATTAGAGTTGCTCTAATCAATGTATGTAACCTTCCTAGACCTAATTTCCTTGTGATAGATGAAGGATTTGGTACTTTAGATAGTGAGAACCTACAATCTCTGTTTATGTTGTTTACATATCTTAAAACTCAGTTTGATTTCGTTATGGTAATCTCACACATTGATTCAATGAGAGATGTTGTTGATGGTTTGATTGAAATTAAAAAAGAAAAAGGATTTTCACAAGTTAAATTTTAATGTTAGTTTATCATTTAGAAAAATCATTAATACAAGGAAAGTATCCAATTTATTTTGAAGGAAATCAAGATGGTGGCGGAAAGTTTTGGATTGAATTGATGCAAGATTATGATTGGCCAAAAGTAAACTCTCTTATGGAAATGTGTAGTGGTCCTGGTTTTATGGGATATTACCTAAAACAAAAATATAATATAAAAACCCTTTCATTAGTAGATAATCACAAACCATTAGAATCAGTTATTGAAAAAACAAATAAGGATAATAATTGGGAAGATGAGGTAACTTTTTATTTAAGTAATGGTGTTGATGATTATAAAGGAGATAAAGTAGATATGATTGTTTGTAATCCACCTCATATACCATCCAATAGTGAATTTCTGGAATTTAATAAAAAGATGACAACATCTACTCCAAGGATAGTATTGGATGATGAATTAAAATTACATAAAAACTTACTTGAAAATTTAGATAAGATTTTAACTCCAAATGGATATTTGATGTTATTTGAAAGTGGATATTATATTTCTACTGACTTAATATTGAGTATGAATCCAAGATTAAAGATGGTAGATTTTATTGACCATCATACGGATTATCAATTATATTCTGCACTGTTTCAATTTACTTAGAAACCCTTAGTACATTATTGGGTTTAGGTGCACCAACCTTTTGTTTAATAAGGTTTTCAACTAACCCACTTAATTTATACCCATGTTCCTTGCAATACCCTTGTAAGAGTTCATGGGTTTCTTTTTTTATCTGTATTGTGGTATATTTTCTCATATCTATAACTTTCTATGTATTTCTATATATAAATATTCAATAAGTTTTTTTGAAGATATTTATAGAAGTATAATTAGGAAGAAAATATGGCTTGTATAAAAAAAGAAGGTAATGCTTTTGAAAATTTAACTGGATACAATACCTTTATAAAAGATAGAGACCTAAATTCTCAATACTTCAAAGTAAGTAAATTTAGTGAAACATTTAGTGCCGGTAAGAATCTATTCTTATTAGAGGGTAGTGAGTGTCTAAAAGAATCAACTGAAATAAAAATGGAGATTGTTGATTCAGAAGGTGGTACATTATATATTGAGCCAGGTAGAGGTATTCCTGATTATTACGAAGGAAATTCTATTGTATTATCATCGCATGTTTATGATGATACACCAGTAGGCCCTGCTAAAATAACAATATTAGGTGAGTTAAAAGATTATTATGATGATGATGGTATAAAGCAACCAATACCAGATGATTGGAAAAATGCTTATAATGTTAAGTGGGAAAAGGAGTTTTTTATAAATAAAAATATGAAGAACTCTACACCAGTTATCTTTTACAAAAGACCTGTAATCGAAATTGAAGAAGTTGCTTCACCTATATTAGAACAGAACATTCCAAGTATTACACAAACTGGTAAAGTAATCGGTTTAGCTGAAAATCCACCACTAGGAACTGAGTTTGCTACATGGAGAGCTGGTGTACTGTATAGATTAGAGTTATCAAGTGGAAGTAATTTTAATTCTAACATGGATGAGAATATAATTAAACTTCCATCTATTAACTACCAAGCAACTGTTAAAGAAGTTATTAACAAAAACACTTTACTAGTTGATACTCCCATTTTAGATAGTGATGGAAAGATAACAAAATTAGATTCAGAAGATTATACAATTACATTTGAAGATTTTTCAAATAGAACAACAGTTGAATCTTCGGTTACTGGTTCATATGGTAGAATTATAATAAAAGATATAGAAACATTTACAGGTAATGTTGATAAAGTAAAAATATATAAAAAATCTCGTTCAGATGTTGGTGATTATAAATTTGCAGATGAAGTTAAAATTGTAGCTGGTGAACTTCTTAGAGATGACTTAAATCCAATGTCTGATTTAGATGGTGGGTTTGGAAAACTTGCACCAGGAAATGTAACAAACTATTGGGAAACATCTTCTGTATCAATAAGTGGTTCAGAATCATCTATTTCATTTGATGATGATTTATTATTTGAATCAATTAAGTTTAATATTCCAAGTAGTAGTTTCCAAGGAGAGCCATTAGAGTTTATAACTCAAAATGTATTTGAAGTTTATAATGGAGTTGATTATGAATTAGGTTTTAGAACATTAGTTAGTGGAGCATTTGAAGATACGATTATAGGAGAAACAACAGTAATATCCGAATCTTATGTAAGAACATTTTGGTACAAATATGACCCATCTAAGTTAAGAATATCCTCACCAACGTATTTATCTGCAAGTTCATATACAGAGTTGGAAGCACCAAACTCATCGAGTATAGATATAACGAAGCCTTTGATATTTGATTCATCTAGAGTTGAATTTTATGATACACCACAAAATAATACTGGCTCTACATATACTTCAATACCTAGTGGTTTTACAAATAGTGGAAACTCAAGTAATACACTTACGTTTGATACAACAAGTGGAGATTGGGGAACAACATCAAGAATACAAACAGAGGCTTCTGATAATGCAAAAGTAATTGCTTTATCTGGTTCTCTTTCAGGTAATTTTAATGTTATAGTTTGGGCAGATAGTGATGCATCATCATTACCAGTAGGAGGTTCACCAGATTCAATTACATCTTACATTGAAACATTTACATCTTCTTCAACTACAATAGCGGCAGTATCTCTTAGAAACGTAGATACAAATGCAAAATTATATTATCACCATAGTAATACTTCATTAGATGAACTTTCTTCATTTAGAAACTCGATAGAGTATCCTTTAGAAAGTGTAGATACATCTGATTATAGTAATCCACAATCTTGGCACACATCATCCACAGGTTCTCAAGCAATAATTCCATATAGTGGAAGTGGGTATCATTATTTACATATTGATTACCGAACACTTAGAGAAGTAGAATTCTTAAATGCTGATTTAATTAATGTAAAAAGATTAGATTCATTAAATGGTGATATCTTATATGGTAGTTCATATGAAATACATTCTATAAACTTTGAAACCGGTGATATAGAATTTGGACACGATGCAGTAGATGGAACACTAAGTGGAACGTTATCCCTAGTTAATGGCCAGGCGGTTATTACAATAGGAAGTGATACTAAGACTGGATATATCGTAGAGTTGGATTTCAATAATGGATTTATAGTTTTTGTAGGTGAACTTGATTTCACAGAACTAGAGCCACAAATACGTTCATATGATTTATTTGATATTTTTGATTTAAGTGGTAGTAATTGGGTTACGACTGGTTCAACAGATTTGGTTGTACCTAGAGTACCCCCACAAGGAGGAGATTATTTATATGAATCTTCAGGATATCCATTTCGTACAAAAGAATTTAGTGATAGAAACTTTTTAACAACTGAGTTTACTTCACCATCATCATCAGATGATAATTTTTCAAATCCATTAGAAATACCTTATGTATTTAGAAATGATAATGATAAGATTGAAAACGTATATGTGGAAGAATCAGACCAAATTTATGTGGCTTCTTCTGTATCTTCATCAGCTGATATTAATAATACAAACTATGTTTATGACCAAAAAATACATCATACTGGTTGGTACAGTACTGGTTCATTTAGTGGTTCAGTATATGTTGATGAATCTCAAGATGCAAGTACACAATTAAATTCGTTATCAACGTATAACTCACGAATAACTTCATTAAATTCAATAAGTTCATCACAAGGTAACTTTAATTTGGTTGTGGTTACTGATAGTGGTTCTGTTGAATTACCAACATCGACTGGCTCATTCCAATTCCAAATTGAAAATTATCAATCTGGTTCTAACTTAAGAACTGCAATGGCGTTGAGAAATGTTGAAAAGGATGCATTGTTATATTATAATAACTCATCAACATCACAATCAGTATTAGAATCTTATTCAGGCAGTACCAATATAGTTTTAGACGATATTGATTCTTCTGACTTTACTTACAGTCCTGTTTGGTTTTTATCAACCGGTTCTCAAGTCATCTTTGATTCTAATATTAGTGGACATCATTTTATATATGTTGATTATAGAACAAATAGAGCAACCGAACCTCTTAATGCAAATCTAAATGAGGTTACGGCTATATCACAAATTGGAACAACTGATTTCAATTCCCTCAAGGCGAGAGAAATATTTCCATTTTCAGGAAGTAAAGAGGTTACTGGTTCAGTAACTTCAACAACTGTATATTCATCACAAGTACCTGTATATGCTGGTAGTGGATTATATCAACCTAGTGATTACCCTTTTGTAACAGATACATCAGTTAATGGAGCATTTATTTCAGATGACCTAAACCCCACAACAGATTTAACAATACCAGATGCGGTTAATGGGTTACAGATACCATATAGTTTTGAAGTAACAAGTGGTAAAATTGAAAACGTATTCGTAAAAAGTTTTGATAACATATATACGGCATCTTCTACAAATGGAACTGGAACAACTAGTTTTAATACACCACCTATTTTTATATCACAATCATTAAAAGCACCCGATACTATTGTTCCAAAAAAATTAACTGCTTTTATAACCGGTGCATATTATAGTGGTTCTACTTCAACACTATTACCATTTAAGGAAGAAATGGGTACATTTATTGCTGATTCATCTTATGCAACAAGAAAAGAGATTAATAACTTATTTACAATGCCATATTCAGGTTCTGCTAGATTAGGATTTGATGTTACTGGAGATGGGTGGCAGGTATCTAAGATATCGTTAAAACCAACTCAAGATGAATCATTCTCACCTAAGTTATTTAAGACACTAGATGAACAAGAAAGAAACTTACCAATAGAAACATTTGATTATAGGTTTGAATTATATGATGTAAATAATAACTATATACCTGTTGATATACAACAAAGTAAGGAGTTTAGTGGTGGTAACAAGGTAAGTACTGAATTAGTTAAGATATTTCAATTTGAAAGTGATGCACCTGCATTTAGATTCTTTACTGGTTCGTTAGCAAATCCACCATCTCAACAAGTTAAATTCAACTTTTCTAAAACAGCGGCACTTACTGGTTCAATTAACTTTGCCTCAGCCGCATTTGATGATAATGGAAACTACATAGAACCATCATCATATACTGGTAATTATCCTGGTGGTTTAACAAATATAACAAATAAAAGTGCATTATTATCTGTTGCTAATTTTAGTGGAAGTGATGCATCATTTAGTGTTAGTTCAATAGTATATACTGCATCTGTTGAAGATTTTGATGAATTTGAAACAATTTATAGGTTAGAAGATGGGTTACCTGCTGCTGATTTGGTTGTTACTAATGATAGAAGTATAATAACATTCAAACAGAATGATGGTACAATAGACCCCCTATCACAAGTTTCAACTATTAGAGTAAAAAGAAAAAACTTAGAATCAAATTCAGTTTCTATATCAGCAAATTCCGCTTCAGTTGTTGGAAATGCACCACCACTTATATTAGTAAATGATGATTCTACATCAGGTGTTGCAACTTTTGCTGTTAGTGGTTCTTCTTTAGATTTAACAAGTGGTTCAGTAGAATATTCATTCTCATCTTCAGATGAGTTCGGATTACAAGTTGATAATTCTACAATAATAACTCCAATTGCATTCTTGGGTGGTATAGTTTTATATCTTTCTAATGAAAGAGGAGTATTACCTGCATTTGCAAGTGGAATAATTCCATCTTCATCATATGAATTTACAAGTGGTTCAACTAAACTTTATATAGATGGGGATGAAATATCATTTAATAATTCTGGTACCCCTAACACTTATAGAATTACTGGTGTAACTGGTTCTGGCATTACACCAAACGAAGTTGCTCCAACTACAAATAATTATGGTGGTTTACCTGGTACTATGGGAGCGGCATCTTCATCTCTTGCAATAAATGTTTCTTATACTGATTTTATTGGAAGAGTATATGAGTTTGGAAGAGTTGCAAATTTCAATACAATTCAAGAAGGAGCCGATGGTCAACCTGGTCTTGCAGGAGCAAATGGTCCAGGTCTTGTGTTTACCGGCGATTATGATAATACACGAGATTATACAGTAACTACTGGTTCTTTGTCAAGAAAAGATTCTGTACTTTATAATGATACATTTTATTTAGCAATTTCTTCAAGTGGAGCAGGAACAAGTAATGGGTTACAACACCCATCATCATCAACTGAGTATTGGGAAGAATTAGGAAGTGGTTCTAACTTTGTTGCGGCCGAACTTGCTATATTTGCAGAATCATATGTTCAAAATACAATTAATGTTGGTACAAATAATAGTGGAGGAACTTCGGCTTCTAATATTACAATATATGGTAGTGGTTCTGCTCCATACATTTCAGTAGGACAAGGTTCTTCAACTGGTACACAAGGATATGATGTAGGTGATGGTATTTTCTTAGGTATAAATGGAAATACAGGCACTGCTTCTCTTTCATTAGAAAGTGGATTAGGAAATGACCAGTTATTATGGGATGGTAGTACATTAACAATACAAGGTTCAATAGAATTTTCAAATACACCAGGTGCAATAAATGATACTCTTCAGAGTGCTTCATTGGCAGCATTAAATGCTGTACTTAGTGGTTCGGAATCGGCAAACTCGGTAAGTTCATCTCTTTCATCATCGCTTTCTGAAACAGATTTATTGGTATTACAAACTTCGGCATCAAATGCACAAGTAAACTCTGATTTATCAGATGTAATATCAGGTACAACTGCTTTAGAAAATGGAAGTGGAGCAACATTTATTGATAATGGAATTATTTACTCACCAAACATTGGTGGTACAAATGGATATTTTTCTAATGCGTTTAGAGTAGGAGAAAATGGTATAACATTAGATGGAACTAACTCAAGAATTTATGTTGGTAATGGAACTTATGGTAATTCAAATACACCATTCTACTTTGCATCGGGCTCATCTAATGTATTCTCACTTGGGGATAAATTAAGTTGGGATGGTTCTACTTTATCACTAGAGGGTGCTATAAATATTACAAGTGGAACTACTAAAAATAAACTTGATGATATAGAATCAGATACAACTAGTTCTTTACTTCTTAGTAATAATGCATCTTCATCGGCGGCAGAAGCTTCGGCATCGGCGGCTGAGGCTAAATCAACTGCAGATGGTATTAATGCAAATACAGGTTCTCTTGTAAATCCTACATCATATGCATTTGGTGAACATAATTCTGCATTTGCTTTAGCAACTGCAACTGCAGCTGAGGGATTAAACTTAAATTCAGATTTTCTTGGATATCACGATGGTAGTGATTTTAAGAGTTATATGGATAATAGTGGAAGTTTCTTCTTAGGTGGAGATGATGGTGCGTTAATATGGAATGGTTCTGAATTAAGAATAAGTGGTAGTATAGAAGCTTTCAATGGTTCATTTAGTGGTAATGTTACCGCAAGTACATTAACTGTTGGAGAAGGTACTATTGCAAACTTTAGAATTCAAGAAAATTCACTTAGTAGTAGTAACTTTGAAATAAAAACAACAGATAGTGGTAGTATAAACTTTATGGATGCTGGTTCACCTGTTGTTAAAATTAAAAACTTTGGAGGGTTAACACAAAACGTAACTACTAGCTCACCAACTGTAAGTGGAACTATTGCATCTAGTAATTCTGTTAGTGATACTCAAACTACAAGAACAGGTTATTTGAACTATACAGATACAACCCAAACAAATACAAACGATACTTCCCTACCGGGCTTTTCTGTTGGTTCAGATTTAGATGGATTAGATGCAACTTTATCGGTTACATTTACTGGTGGAAATAATGGAACTCACCTTGAGAGTTCAACAAACTTATCAAACGTATCAGGTACTACTATGATGTTTCATAATATAGAAGCAACATTTGGTGTAGAATTACTTAAAGATGGTACTGTGGTTGATACTAAAACTGAATTCATACGAGCAAGTGATGATTCTGATAGAACCTTAAGTGCAACTGGTACATTTACAAAATCATTTAGTATAGTATTAGATGGTGGTTCTTCATATACAGTAAGAAGTTTTGTTAGACAAAAATCAGCATATGCATTCGGTTCAAATCAACAACAACTATTAATAGAGTTAGATACAGAATTTTATCCACCTGATGTTTCGAGTACTCCAACATTAACTATCCATGGTGGTGGTGGAAATGCGTTTACAGAAATAACAAGAGGAGGATTCCAAGTTGTATCAAACGCAACTAAAGCAGTTATCATGCCAACAGATACAACACAACCTCAGTTGGTAGTAAGTGGTTCATTAGAAGCAACAGGTAATATAGTTGCTTTCGCTTCTTCTGATGAAAGGTTGAAAGAAAACATAAAACCAATTCCATGGGCTGTTGATAAAGTTAGTAAACTAGAGGGTGTTACTTTTGATTGGAGAGAAGGATATGATGATATTCATAGAATGAAGGGACATGATGTTGGTGTAATTGCACAAAATGTAAAAGATATAGTACCGGAAGTCGTTAGTGAAATGATGGGGGGATATTTGGGTGTAAAATATGAAAAGTTAACACCTTTACTAATAGAAGCAATAAAAGAACTTTCTCAGAAAGTAGATGAATTAGAAAAAGAAATTAAAAGGTTAAAATAATGCCGTTACCAGAATCAGGAAATCCAATATCTACAGCTGATATCAATGAAGAATTAGGTGAAGTTGCAGGAACTTTAGTTAACATTGATTTAGTTGCAACAGGTTCGTTTGGTCTTACTAGACCACATGAGTTTGAGGAATTCTATGGACTTAGTTTAGATAACTTCGCAACATCTCTATCAATATCACCAACGAGTATTGTATCATCATCAGCTGCTGGAGAATCACATACTATAACATATACATCAGATGGTAACTTTCTTATTAATGCATCATCAGCTGATTGGATAACCGCAAGTCCTGTATCTGGTTCATCGGGTTCAAATAATACATTCACACTAACTACCGATGCACAAAACTTAAATGATTCTCAAAGAACAGCAACGGTTACACTAGAATCACCAGAGTTTACAAATCAAAACTTATCAGTAAATCAAGAAGATAATGATGCAACTTTAGTAATATCAAGACAAACTGGTGTAATGAATTATGGTCATAATGGTGGTGAGGGTGAATATTATAAAATAGATACTGACCCTGAAAGTTTAGTTACTTGGATTGCAAGTATATCTGGTGATAGTGGATTTTCTCATAGAATTTACGATTCAGGAGATTCATTTTCTTCATCTAATATAAGTGGTACTGGTGATGAGTTTATAGAAGTAAAATCAGATGCTAACAGTACTTCTTCTGATAAAACAGCAACTGTAACAGTAGACCCTCAAAATATTGATGATGCCTCGGTAACTGATACTGTAACTACATTACGGTTTCCAACATTGAGTCTTGCTGGAACAGGATTAACATTTATAGGCGGAAATTATTTACTTTCTGCGTGGGATTATGATGAATATGGTGTTAGTGATGGGAGAACCATAACAGTTACGAGTAATTATTCATTTAGTGGAGCAACAAAATCTGGTACTAATGCTGATAAGTTTACAATTGTAAATAACTCTAGCTCATTTACTATTTATCCAAATTCATATAACTCTAGTGGAGCTGATTATACAGCAACAATTACTGTTTCAGTAAGTTCTAACCCTACACTATCAGTTACATTTACGGCCACTCAAAGTTCAACAAATCCACCAACTGTATCAATAACCCCAACATCAGGAACATGGGCTTATAATGAAACAAACAGTTCAAATGAAATTACTTTTACAGCTGCAGTAACTAAAAATGGAAACACATTAAGTAGTGTAACATTTTCTACTGGTAATCCAATGACAGGTACAGATTTTAAGTTAATAGATGTTAGTGGTAATGATAGTTTAGATGGAGGTATTGTAGTTAGTAACTCAATGGGTGGCCTCTGGCAAGGACAAAATACTACAAATGCAAATAATTATACTTCATTCAAGGTAAAAGTTTTACCAACGGCAACAAACAATGGTTCATCTGATTTAACATCAACTCTTGAAATATCGGTAGGTTCTAATAATGGTACAGCAACTGATTCTGTTAACCTAACTCAGGAATATCAACAAATACCAACGTTTGCTTATTCTGATGCAGGTGTTAGTGGATTTGCAGTATCTAATACTGGTATTGTTACTCCACCATCTGCTACAACTGGAACAATATCATCTACAACTTATAGTACTGGATATTCTAGTGGAACATATCCTGTTGTATATAGTAGTGCAACTCGTACAGTAGATGTTGATGTAACAGTACCATCTGGATATACCAATACTGGTGGTACAGTTAGTGGTACAGAAACTACAACTCAAGCAGTAGCTCCAAGAACTTTAGATATATCAATGTTTACCGGTGGTACTACTATTGCAGGAAATACAACAAATATTGCATTTAATATTGATGATGTTTACTATGGTGACCAAGTGGGAGATGAGACAGATTGGACTTTAGAAGAAGTATCTGGTGGTACACTTAGTAACGTTACCATTAGTTCAACTAGTGGAGATGGTGATGAATCTCCTGTTCAAGTATTCTTTGATTCAAATACAAGTGGTAACAGTAAAAGTTCTACTTTCAAGGTGGCAGAATTAAATAATAGTGGTAACTCCGATTCAATAACAATAACACAAACATCATATACTCCAAATGCAAGTTCAACTCTTTCTATATCAAGTAATGATACTTCGTTTGGTTATGATGAAACTTCAGTATCTAACTACAAAGCGTTAACCATTACAGTTAATAGTGGAACAATTACTAATGCTGTAATTTCTATGAATAGTCAGTATTTTCAATTTGTAGATTATGGTACTGGTGATGGTGGAATTGATGTTAGTAACCCATATGGTAATCAATGGCAGGCACAATCAACTACTAATAGTAGTACTTATAAAGTTTATATAGTACCACAACAACAAAATACAACTACATCAAATTATAGTGTGGATGTTTCTGCACAAGTGGTTGGTTCAAATGGAACTGCAGTAGCATCAACAAACTCTCCAATGACTATTACTCAAGAGTTTCAAACAACATTTGAAACAGATGTTTCATCACTACAATTTAGTTCAAATGGAGGTACTAAAGATGTTGTCTTAAGTACATCTCATAGTTGGACTGCATCAATAAGTGGAACAGGATATAGTATAAATGTTAGTAGTGGAAATGCAGGAACAAATACAATAGAAGTAACAAAGACATCGGCTGATATTGGAGTAAGTGGTACTTTAACAATCTCAGCATCTGGTGAAGCAGATATAATAGTTTCTCTTACTCAATTATCCGCTCCTTTAGATTTTTATTACTATCCAAATAATTCTTCAATCGGTGAAACAGGTATTACAAGAACTATAAATGCAGCTGCAAATGGAGGAACTATATCAATTGGACTTTATGTTTACCGAGGTTCTACTGCAGACCCTACTAGTTGGGGATTGGATAGAACCGGTGGAAGTTGGTTAGGAGTTTCAACAACAAATTCAGGTCAAAATGTTTCTGCTAGTGGAACAACAACTCAAAATACAGGAGCATCTGCAGATGAACTTTACATAAATTATGATTCACAAACAACAACCTCAAGAACTGGTACTGTTCAAATAACAATAGATGGCTTTAGTGAAGTTACACTAACTATATCTCAAGCTGGTTCTAGTGGAGGTGGTGGTGGTGAATGTTTGATACAAGGAACTAAAATAACTATGTTAAATGGTGATATAAAAAGAATACAACATATACAAGTTGGCGATGTACTCAAGAGTTTAGATATAGATACATTGCCTGATGGTGAAACGGAATCTTTAAGTTGGACTTCTAATCAGTTATCATACACAAGTTCACAGGCAGTAGTTACTGATGTTCGTAAACATTTACATGGTTTTATATATTCTTTTAACGAAGGATTATTACACTCTTCACCAGACCACAATCATTTTATTAAAAGAGATGATACTTTTATGTTTATACCTTCTCGTGAAGTTAAAGTTGGAGATTATCTGATGAATGAGAGTGGTGATTTTATAGAAATATCATTGATAGAAGAATATCATGATTTGGATTATCCTACCTATAAACTAGATGTTGAAGAACATGATGTATTTTTTGCAAATGGAATATTAACCCATAATGCAAAAGGTGAACCACAAATATAAAATATATATATTTATATAAAAATGTTACGATGAGTAAAAAGAAAACACCACCATGGGTACTACTAGTTTGTACAGGCGCCGGTAATAATATACAAGGTGGTGCAGATATGTGGGTAAATAATTTTCTAAAAGAAGTTTGGCCTACACTTCCTAATAGAGTTAGATTTAGGTTGTTAATTGATTCTAAAAGACCAGCCAATTTCAAACCAACTTCATTACCAGCTGGTTTAAGATACCACTTTCACTATGATGACCCATCTATTACTGAAAAATGGGGTAGTGAATCCACTTGGGTACATTTTTTACATCCACATTACCACATGAGACCTCATATTTGGGATTTTGAAGATAAATTTGGTATTTGTTTTGTTCATGCATATCCAAAAGATATGTTACAAGTTAAAGTTGAATTACCCGAACTAAATGAAAGGGTACAGTTAGGAACAAAAGTTGATGAAAAGTTTTATACTGAGTTTTTATTAACTTGTAAACGAAGAATATGGATAGGATTAAACAAATCAACATTACTATCAGATTTTCCAAACTATACTTATTATCTTCCTAATTATTACGAATTCCAAGGGCCAGCTGCATTAACAACTAATGTTGATAGTGGAATAGTTGCGTTTGCAGCAAGAGCCGAATCTAGAAAATGTTTACATTGGATGAATGGTATAGATAAAGGATATGCACTAACGTCTCAATGGGATGTAAGAAACATGAGAGATGTAACAAGGTTTCAGTTACCAACAGTAGATATTTACCAATGGGAGCCAGGTATAAAACATGCTTTCTTTTCAAAATCTTGGGGAATATTTCATGGAGCATATTTCAAAGAACCATTTGGGTATTCAATATTTGAAGCGGTTGATTATGGAAAACTACCAATAATTAATAAAGATTGGGCACCAGATATTGATTACAAATATAGGGTGAGTACGAAAAATGAATTTGATAAATGTATCAAACAAATAAAGAAAGATTCTCATCAAACTCGTATGGAAGAAAGAAATAAACTAATAGAGTTTATGAAAAAGTTTGATAATAAAAAAGAGTGGATAGACCAAGTAAGAAGCCAAATACTTTCTTTTTTCTAAAATTATTTTTCGTTTAATATATTTTTATATATTTATATACAAAGGGGGAAAGGGGGTTAGTAGCAGCACTAAAAAATGAGTATATTAAATAGACATTTTATAAAAGACTTTATAACCAATAACTTAAGCACTAAGAGAGATTCTAACGATAAAGAATACACCGAATCTACTCCAATTACTTATAGGTGGACTCATGGTGCAACTAATGAAACTATGGGAGATGGTTTATTGGTATATAGTGCTATTCACTACCTTCGTGCAAAGGTTTGTGTATGTTTAGGAAGTGGTGGAGGATTTATTCCAAGAATAATGACACAATCAAGAATTGATTTATATGATGCTGGAATATTTGAAGGAGATAGAGATTACAATTGGGGAGATATTGGAGTTACCTTTTTAGTAGATGCTGCTAATGGAGTAGGTGGTAATGTAGATTGGTTAGATGAAAATTCATATCTAAGAAAAAAGTTTTTCCCAAGAATTATAAATGATACTACTGAAAACGCATACTACAACTTTTTCGTAAAAGAAGATATTAAAATCGATTATCTTCATATAGATGCTGGACATACATACGAGGATGTAAAACTTGATTTTGAATTATATTCTAAAATACTTTCACCAAATGGAATTATATCAATTCATGATACTGATGAATCTTTTGAAAAAGAATTAATAATAACAAAAGATATATCAGACCAGAATCATCACGATGAATTTGTTGATGGACCTTCTAAGTTAATTCGAGAATTAAAAGATAATTCTGATTGGGAAGTTTTCAACTTTTTTAATAATGGTATATTTAAGAATAAGCCGGCATCAACTGGATTAACATTCATACAAAGATGCAAAAAATAAACTTGGTTACTGTTGTAGGACATAATACAACACTTCTTCCACACATGATTAATCACTATAAAGATATCGTTGATGATATTTACATTGTGGTTTATAGACAACATGAATTAGATGGTATTTTAGAAGAAGTAATTAATTTAGGTATCAATCCATATAAAGTAGTTACAGAACCAAAATTTAATTGGGAAAAAGTAACAGAACTTTATAATGAAGTAAAACAAACAAAACCAAACGAATGGTGGGTGGTTTCGGATGATGATGAACTTCATGTTTACCCAAAACCTTTAAGAGAACTTGTTAGAGAGTGTGAAGCAGATGGGTTTGAATTCATTACAGGAGGATTCCTCGATAGGATAGGAGAGAGAGGTGAGTTTCCTTTAATAACAAAAGAAACTAATATTTGGAAATCGTTTCCACTTGCAGGATTTTTTAGATATCCTATGAGTGGAGCGATGCCAAATAAATGTTGTGTTATGAAAGGAAGTGTAGATGTAACACCAGGTCAGCATTTTGCGGTAATTGGTGATACTGATACTTGGAGAGAACGAGGGTGGAATCATCCTAAAAGATATCCAATTGAAAAAGGACTTGTACAAGTTCATCACTTCAAATGGGATTCAACAGTTCTTGAAAGATTAAAAGAAGTATCCGAAACAAAAAAAGATTATTCCTTTTGGAAGGAATATAAAAAAATGTACAGAGGAATTCAGATTAATGATTGGAAAATCGATATTAACAATCCTGAATTTATGTTTGAAAAAATGAAAGATAATTCTTACTTTGATTATATGAAGTGGAATGAGCTTTCAAGTTTTATAGTAAAAATATGACAGATAAGTTAGCAATAATTGTTCCATTTAGAGATAGACAAAATCATTTGGATATCTTTATTCCTCACATGCACTCTTTTCTTGAGAATAAAGGAATCGATTATACCATTTTTATTGCAGAACAAGCAGATGATAGACCATTTAATTATGGTAAGCTATGTAATATAGTTACAAAAGAAATTGGCGATGAATATACTTACTTTGTATTTCATAATGTTGATATGTTACCAATAGATGATGAATGTGATTATTCATATTCTGATATTCCCATACATTTAGCTTCTCAAGTTCAAGTACATAATTACAAACTACCATATGTACAATACTTTGGTGGAGTGGTACTTATTAGCCGAGAAGATTTTGAAAATGCAAATGGATACTCTAATGAATATTGGGGATATGGATTCGAAGATTTAGATTTACTTTTTAGATTAAAAGAAAGTGGTGCTTATTTAGAAAAATTTTATGACTTAAATAAAACATATTCTAGTTACAATGAACTAGATATATTACCATATAGAATCGAAGATGTTAAGTTGAGTATTAATGAAAAAACTCAAAAACTACAATATAATAATTTTAATTCAGATTCATATATCTACGGAGTAATAAATAAATTTACCACGGCAACAACAAAAGATAGTTTTTGTATATCATTTTGGTTTAACGATGATTCTGATATATCGGATATCAAAAACCTAGTATCATTTGAAGGTTCTAATACAGGTGTATTTTTATCTAACGGAAATCAATTGATAAGCCAAATTTGGGATGATTCAAATAATCATAAAGAAATAGTAACAACATATTCTAGAAACAGATGGAATCATTGTGTTTTTTCTTTTGATAAAATGGAAAACAAAATAAAACTTTATATAAACAATATAGAGATATCTCAAAAACTAGATGAAGGATTTAAGATATACGATTATACTAATCATTGTATATTAATATCAGATAATAACTCATCGATAAAAATTTCTAATATTTTAATTTATGAAAAAGAAGCTTCTTCTGATTTTGTAAATGAAATGTATTATAATGGAGAATCGTATTTAGATTTGATAGAAAATAAATATGGATATTATCCAACAAATTACTTTACATATAACAAAGTATATAGAAATGATGTTTTATTAGATGATGGTATATCCAAAAACCATATAAAAATTTATGGAAAGTTAAATCCATTAACAGAAACAATTCACCTTACAGATGAGTTGTATCTGCCTGTTAGAATGGAAGGAAAATATAATTCATTAGCTCATGATGATGATGAAGATATTGTTAGTTTATATTATAACTACAATCCTGATATAACAGATAATGCAGATATCTTTTTTGAAGATATAATTACCGGCCAAGTTAATTGGAAAGAAATTGGTATAAACTCTTTAGATTATGATATCGTAAAAGAAGATAAAGAACCTAATTATAAACACTATAAAATAATTACTTGATATGACAGAAGAACAAGCAAAAGAAATTATTACATTGCTAAAAAAGATACTAGAATCTACTCAAAATGTAGAAGATAGTCTTTTAGATGCTAATTTCGAAGAACATAACAAAAAAGTAGAGTGGAATTTATGGGAAATACATAATATCGCTAAATTTTTAGTTAAAGGTAGAAGTGGAACATTAAACTCATTACCAGAAAATAGACCATCAAGAGATGCCGAAAGAAAACAGAATATCTCGGAAGAAGATAAATCATAAACTTGGTATAATAGTTCCATATAGAGATAGAGAACAACAACTGAAAAGGTTCTTATCTCATATGAAAGATTATATTAAGGATATTGATTACGAAATCTTCATAATCGAACAATCAGATGATAAACCTTTTAACAGAGGTAAACTTCTGAATGTAGGATACAAGCACGCCGTTAACAAGGAGTGTGATTATTTTGTATTTCATGATGTTGATATGTTGCCTGAAGATGTAGATTACTCTTATACTGATAAACCACTTCATTTGGCAACTCACCTACAAGAACATGATTATGAAACTACATTCTTTGATTACTTTGGTGGAGTAACAATGTTTACCAAAGAAGATTTCGAATCTATTAATGGATTCTCAAATGAATATTGGGGATGGGGATTTGAGGATGATGATTTGTTAATAAGATGTGTTGAAAAAAATCTTAACTTGGACTTTGATGTAAGTGGTTTGGATGAAATAAGTACAATAGAAACTTTCAAATTTGATGGAGGTAGTTCTTCTATTCATCTTGAAGGAAATGATACTTTTTTATTAGAAGATGATTTTACAATATCAGTATTTGTTAAGCCAGAAAAAATTAAAGTTAGTGAAAATAAAAATTATGATGAATACCCAATATTATCTATACCAGGCTACAACATTGGATTATTTTACAATTCCTTTCGTAGATTTGTTTGCCAGGTATATGATTTAGATAAAAAACCATACTCAATAACAACAGAAATATTAGGTGAACGATGGGTGAACCTAACTATGGTTTATAAAAAACCATCTATGATGGGAGGTAATAACAAAAATACCTTATCTTTATATTTGGATGGAAAACTATATCAGACAATTGAAATGGAAAATGAAATATTAGACCTATCATCAGATGAAATATTCATAGGAGCTCCAAATAACAAAAAAACAAATAAAGATTTTTTCTTTGGACAGATATCTTCTTTAGAAATATATGATATAGGATTACAAGATGATGAAATATTAGAAATATATAAAAATTCAAAAAAACCTAAACTAAAAAACTTTGGAAAATATAAATCAAGTAATTTTTTATATACACAAATATTACCTGAAATATCTAATGATAAAAAAGCAGTAGATTTGGCTGGAACATATAGTATTAAATTAAATAATATATATTTATATAAAGATACTCAATCATTAAAATCATTCCTACCAAAACCCCACAGAAGAAATAGTAGATTCGTATCATTGGAACATAAATCAAACTCATCGATTGGGAACAGATGGATTCACAATGAAACAAGAAAGAATCAAATAAAATATTATAATGAAGTAAGGCAAGATATATCTGATTTTAGAATTGATGGTATAAACACATTAAGATATAAATTGTTAGAAGATTTATATTTAGATACGAAGATAAATAAAATATCAGTAGAGTTATGAGCGAAACACCAGAAATAGGAATTATATGTGGAAACTTTGATGTTCTACATCCGGGTTATAGATTAATGTTTGAAGAAATGGAGAAAGGTTGTAAAAAACTTTTCATATTACTCCACGATGACCCTACAATTGAAAGACCTGAAAAGAAAAAACCAATACTTTCGATAGAAGAAAGAAAAAAAATGTTATATAGGTTTACAGAAGCTCATACAATACTCAGTTATAATACAGAAGAAGAGCTTTTATTCTTAATAAAAAGTATAAATCCTGATGTAAGATTTTTGGGAGATGATTATATTGATAAACACTATACAGGTAAAGAAATTGGAACTTTAATTCATTGGATAAGTCGTTCACATGGGTGGAGTACAACAAAATTCAAACAAGCTATTGCCGATTCATTATGAAATTAGGAGTATGTGTACCATATCGTAATAGAAAAGCTCATCTAAATGACTTCGTACCATCAATTGGTGAATATCTCGAAAATAGAGGTATAGAATATTGTATCTACTTTGGGCATCAAACTGATGATAAACTTTTCAATAGAGGAGCTATGAAAAATATAGCTGCAAAACATGCATTTGAAGATGGGTGTGATTATATTGTGTGGCATGATATTGATATGATACCAGAAGAAGGTGGAGGAGCAGATTATTCATTTCCAAAAGAAAATCCAATTCATATTGCAACTCAAATATCACAAATGAATTATCAACTAAAGTACGAAGAGTATTTTGGAGGAGCAGTTTTATTCTCTAAAGAACAAGTTGAGAAAACTAATGGTTATTCAAATGATTATTGGGATTGGGGAATGGAAGATGATGATTTGTTTTGGAGATGTGTTCTTGAAGGATATGCAGAAACTAAAAAATTAAATTATTCAGATAAAGAAGAATCTTATATATCGTTTGATGGTCTTTCATCTCATGTACAGATACCTTCTAGTAGAAGTTTAAGAAATGTTACATCTAGGTCACATACAATTTCTATATTAGTAAGAGCAGAACAACAAGAAGAAAAAGTTCCTATATGGTTAGTTGGTGATGAGGAAAGACAGTTTATAGAATATCCTATATTAAGAAGGCCAGGATATGATTATGGATTAAGTTACAATAATTCTAGAGCATTTACAGCTCAACTTTGGAATAGTGAACGAGAACATCTATATCAATGGATAAAGAGATATGAAAATCAATGGACAGTTATAACTCTTGTTGTTGATACTGATAATTCTAACATTCACTTTTATATGAATGGAAAAGAATCTGATGCAAGGTGGGGAACTGGTACTCACTCACCATTAAAATATCAAGGTAATCTAAAAAGATATGGAAGTGTTCCTTTTTATTTAGGAACAACGACTTCAGTTCCCATCGATAATGTACAAAGATGGTTTAGGGGAGATATAGCAGACCTTAAAATATATAAAGGTGTATTATCGACAGAAGAAATTAAAGAAATACCAAAAACAATAATTGATGATAGATTAGTACTTCATTATGATTTTAGTGATGGAACTGCAACAGATAAATCGGGTAGAGAAAATCATGGAGAAGTTATAAACTGTAATCACAAAAAGGGTAGTATAAATATTCCACACACTTCTGTACCTCACAGAAGATTAGGTAGATTATTCTGTTTACCTCATAAAGATGAAGGATTGGTAAAAAATGAACATGGTAAAGATGTTTGGGCAAAAGGAGAAACTACTGCAAGAAATGAAAGAAGATTTGTTCATCAGATGCAAGGTGGAAAATGGGACTATAAAAACGATGGTATGAATACCTTAAAATATAACCTAGTAAGTATTGAAGATATATCTGATAAAGCAAAAATGATAAACGTTACATTATGAACCATCTACAAGATGTAAATAACAAACTAAATAAAGTTGGTTGTGGATTTTGTTTAGCAAAATGGACTCAAGTAACGATGCACCTTAGTACAGGTATGACTCATTCATGCCACCACCCATCTCCACACAAAATACCCTTAAGAGAAATACAAAGAAATCCATCTGCATTACACAATACAAGAAATAAAAAGGATAAACGGAGAGAAATGTTATCTGGTAAAAGGCCTGATGAATGTAACTACTGTTGGAATGTAGAAGATAACTCAAATTCATACTCTGATAGAACATTCAAATCTTCGGAACAATGGTCATGGCCAGAATACGAAAAAATTAAGAATTCAAATTGGAGAGATAACTTCAATCCAAAATATGTTGAGGTTTCATTTTCGAACACTTGTAATTTTAAGTGTGCATACTGTGGTCCACAGTATTCTTCTAAGTGGGTAGAAGAAATAGAGAAACATGGTCCGTATAATACCTCTACAAATTATAATCAAATAGATACTCTTAGGAAAAAAGGAGAGATGCCCTATAAAAAGAGTGAAAAAAACCCCTATGTTGATGCTTTTTGGGAATGGTGGCCAGATTTGTATAAAGATTTGCATACTTTTAGAATTACTGGTGGAGAACCTTTACTTTCTAAAGATACATTTAAGGTATTAGAGTATATTAGAGATAATTGGGAGGAAAATCCAAATCTATCTTTAGCTATAAATACAAACATGAATGTACCTAAAGGATTAATGAATCGTTTTATAGAATTGTGTGAAGATTTATCTAATAATAACAAAGTTAGAGAACTTATAATATTTACATCAGTTGAAGGAACAGATAAGCAAGCTGAATATACTAGATATGGGTTACATTATGAAACCTTTTGGAAAAATGTTGATACATTCCTAACCAAACTACCAAAAGTTACAGTAAACATTATGGCAACTTTTAATGCACTTTCAGTTTTCACATATAGTGATTTAATTGATAGAGTTTTTGATATGAAAAAGAAACATCAAAATGGTCAAAGATATTGGGTTTCTGCAATTCAGTTAGATACTTCATATTTAAGATGGCCATCTCACTTATCTGTTAGAATCTTAGATGATGAACACAAACAACTAATACTAGAATCTGCTAAGAAGGCTTTGTATTATGGTATTAAACAATTTACACACGATAATTATGGATTTTCTAATGTTGAGATACAAAAGATAAAAAGAATATATGATTACTCGATAGGTCATAATGTGATATATGATATAGAAAAAAATAGAAAAGATTTCATAAAATTTGTAGATGAATTGGATAAAAGAAGAGGTACAAATTTTATAGAAACATTTCCACAACTAAAAGAGTTTTATGTTAGAAATAAGAAAGGGAAATCCATGGATATTTTGGCCAAGTAGTATTTGTGATAGTCTACCAGAAAATCCAGCGGATAAATTACTTAACGGAAAACATTCTTATAAAATAGAATTATCCTTTACATTATTAGATAACTCATCTGATAAAAAAACTCTATTTTGTATATTACCAAAATACTCTGGTATTGATATAGAAAAAGAAAAACTATTTTTATTAGTAGGTAAAGAAGATAAAACCGAGTTTTATAACTTAGATTATGATATTTATCCTCATAAAAAAACACATATATTGTATGAGTATATTTATAGTGAGAAACTATGTATTACTATAAACAATAAACTAATAAAAGAAGTTAATTTAACAGAACCACTTGGGTTTGATGAAAATCCACACATTATACTTGGGTCAGGAAACTTTCCTAAAAATGGGTTTAACTTAAATTACACAGATGTAAATTTCCACGAGTTTAAGTTTTATTCAAATGGAGAGTTATTATCTAATCACGATTTTGAAGAATTTATTTTTGATAAATCAGTTGATAAAACAACAAATTGTAATTTTATACATAAACTTTAGAGTTATATGAAGAGTATATTCGGAAAAAGAGAAAATGAAACATTTCAACAATATAGAGAACGTTCTATAAATTCTATCTCAAAATCATTTTGTGGTGCCAAGTGGTACAATGCAACTATATGGTTAGGTAATGGAACAACGGCAAGTTGTCATCACCCACCTGCTCATAAAATACCTTTAGATGAGGTTGCCAAATCATATAAAGCTCTTCATAATACAACATATAAAAAAGCAATTCGTAAAGAAATGTTAGATGGGGTAAGACCCAAAGAATGTGAGTACTGTTGGAAGATAGAAGATTTGGGAGATGATAAAGTTTCCGATAGAGTTTACAAATCAGTAATATATTCAGATGAAGAACTTATCGAAGCAAAAGAAAAGTTTGGAGCAGGTTTAGATGTTGACTTGAAAACATTAGAAATTGCATTTGATGCAAACTGTAATTTTGGTTGTTCTTATTGTAACGCTTCTTTTTCTACTACATGGCAAAAAGATGTAAAACAATTTGGACCTTATCAAAATTTAGTATCTGATGGTGCTGGTGCATTCCAACACGATGGTGGTCATGCAATGCCGTATGGAAGAAAGAATGAAGGAAATCCATATGTAGAGGCTTTTTGGAAATGGTGGGAATCAGAATTACAATATACTTTAAGGGAATTGAGAGTAACAGGTGGTGAACCTTCAATGTCACCTGATTTTTGGAAACTAATGGATTGGTGGAAAGCAAATCCTGATTGTAAAGTACCTTTTGCCGTTAACTCTAATTTAGGACAAAAGAAAAAATTATTAGATGCTCTAATTGAATCATCTAAAAGTTTTAAGGATTTTAGTATCTATACATCAAATGAAGCAATAGGTATTCAAGCTGAGTACATTAGATATGGACTTGATTGGGATGTTTGGTTGAATAATATGCACAGAGTAAATTCAGAAGGAAATATTAAATCAGTAAATGTAATGATGACAATAAATGCACTTTGTTTATTTTCTATTACCGAGTTTATGGATGAAATGTTAATTCTAAAAGAAAAATACGGCCAAACAGCGGCAGTAATGTCTTTTAACATACTTCGATTTCCTTCTTTTCAATCAATAGTAACTTTACCTGAAAATATTAGATTAGAAAGAGCAGACCATATTGAAAAATGGTTAGAAAAAAATTGGAAAGGTGGAAGAGACGGTTTATTAGATATGGAAAGGGATGGTATAATTCGTACTATTGATTACATCAGAAGAATTGAATCTGGTCATAGACATACTTCATCTAAAGAAAGTAGAGAAAGAGATTGGAAATCATTTTATTCTCAATATGATAAAAGAAGAAAAAAAGATTTCTTAAAAGCATTTCCAATGTTAAAAGAATGGTGGGATAGTATACCTGAAACAAATGTGGCACAACTTAAGGGTGTAATTGATGGAGATGATGCTAAATCAAATAGATATGTTGATGAGGTATTGAAAAAAGCTAAAGATGAAGGTTGGGTATTGAATCCTCAATGGGCTAATCCAGGTGCACAAGATTACATAGAACCAGATGACCAACAACAAGATGATATGATTGATTTAGTGGAACAATTAAATGCAACCTCAGATGATAAGCATGTTGGTGGAGTGGTAGGAAAGAAATTATTATGAAAATAAAACCATCAGAAGGAAATAAAACTTTTTGTATGGCACCTTGGTCTCATACATACCTTTCACCACAAAGTGAGAGAAGGTTATGTTGTGCTTCTAGAGAAAAGGCTAATTGGGCAACACAATACATTGATGGAGATTCTGCAGATGAGGATTCAACTTATAATCCTGGTACATTAAAAGAACATTGGAATTCTGAATATATGAAAGGAATTCGTAGAGACCTAATGGCAGGTAAAGAAATACCACAATGTACTGTTTGTAATGATAAACTACTAAATATTTCAATTTATAGAGATTACTTTACAAAAACATTGTTCCCAAATAAGATTGATGAGGCTTTTGAAAAAACAAGAGAAGATGGTCATACTGAGATGTTACCAATTTCATTTGATTACAGAGTACGAAATCTTTGTAACTTCAAATGTAGAATGTGTGGTGACCAGTTATCATCATCTTGGGAAGCTGAGAGAAGAGCAATGGGAGATTATGACCAAGAAGGTAATACAGATTTTTGGGCATTAAAAGAAAACAAACCTGCGATAGAAAATTTTCAAAAAGATGTTGCTGAAGCCGAATTATGGGAAGCAGTTAAGAGTGGAGTAATAGAAGAAATATATTGGGTAGGTGGAGAACCTCTAATGTGGGAGATACATTGGGAAATTATGGAATACTTAGTTGAACATGATTTAGCTAAAAATGTATGGATACGATATAATACGAATTTTAGTAGAACAACATATAAGAAGTGGAACTTAAGAGATATGCTTCCTCACTTCAAGACGGTTCAGATATGTGCATCTATCGATGGAGTTGGTGAAAATGTTGAATATGTTAGACACGGTATAAAGTGGGATAGTTGGATACAAAATTTCAAAGATTTTACTTTCCTTAATAAAAAGTATGGTGATTATGGAATTGCATTCGATTTAACAATCACAACACCAGGCCTTTTCTGTTTGAAAGAGATGTTAGATTTGGCACTTGAACTGGATGTACATACATTAATAAAAACTACATTTGCATTTGATAGTTCTATAATGATGTGTCCTCAAGTATTACCTCGTGAATTATATGATGAAATTCTTGATGACTTGATAGAATATGTAACACCTAAAGTCCAAAACACTAAGTATTCAAATTGGATAGATTGTTTGGTAGACTTAAAATCTAGACAAGTTTTTTCTGAACAATATGATGATTGGCAAGATGGATTAAAAAATGGTAAAAGAAGATTACAGAGAGTAGATAAGTGGAGAAGAAACGAAGGAGATATTGAAAAAATTTATGCACAAAATCCTAAAGTATTAAAATGGTGGAATTCAATAGATTTATCAGAAACTCCTGAGATAACAACAAATATAATATGATAGCCGCTGGAGAAGAATATAGAAAAAAATCATTTTGTGTATTACCCTTTACACATTTGGCAACTCATCCAATTGGAACAGTTACTCCTTGTTGTATAACTGATATGACAAATAGCGTATCAACTGCTGCAAATAAAGATGGCCATCATTTATTCTTATCTAAAGATAGTTTAGATGATATATCTAATTCAGATAAATTTAATAAGATACGAAAACAAATGGTTAATGGGGAATTCCCATCTGTTTGTCAAAAATGTTACAAATATGATTTTAATGAGGTTCATTCTAAGAGAATGGAATCCAACTTAAAATTTGCTCATTTAATTGATGAATGTTTTAAGAATGTTAATCCCGATGGTTCACTAAAAACAGTAAACTACAAATATGTAGAATTAAGATTAGGAACAGTTTGTAATCTAAAATGTACTACTTGTAATCCGTTTTCATCTAATAGGTGGCATCAAGATATAGGTGCATTTAAGGGAACAGAATTTGAAAGAGATTACTTTAGAAATGATATAAAAACAGAATGGTATAGAGATTATGATTTTTATGATGAATTATATACTAGATGTAATGGGTTAGAAGAAGTTTGGATAAATGGTGGTGAGCCTACTTTAATAAAAGAACATGGATATTTCTTAAATAAATTCGTAGAAGATGGTAGGAGTAAAAATGTAGATTTACATTACAGCTTAAATTGTACTCAGTTTCCAGACCATTTTATTGAATTATGGAAAAACTTTAGAAAGGTAAGAATACACTTATCGATAGATGATATAGAAGATAGAAATTATTATGTAAGATTCCCATCAGACTGGAATCAGATATATAAATCATTTCAAAAAATAATCAAATATAAAGATGTATTTGATTTAGAAGTTTGCCAAACAGTATCTGCACTGAATGTACATAAAATGAATGATTTCAAAGATTGGGTAGATAGTTATGATTTAATAATTGCTCATAACTATGTACATTGGCCGAATCATATGCACGTTTCATTGATACCAGATGAGATGAAAAAAGAAGTAAAGAAAAATATTAGTTCCTTGGCTCCACATGAAAAAGATAGGTTGATGTTGGAGCTAGATAAGCCGAGAGATTTGGATAATGAGAGGAGATTTTATAGTTTTATTAACTTATTAGATGAAAAAAGAAAAGTATATATAGGTGATTACTTAGAAGAGTGGGATAAGTATTTTAAGGAAAGAAAAATATGAAAAATATGTGTACAGTACCATGGGTAGGTTTTTCAAATGACCCTGATGGTAGAATTAGAGCTTGTTGTATATCTAAAGACCATGTTACCAAAGAAGATGGTTCATATTTTTATACTCAAAAAGATAATATCAAAGATATATTTCACAGTAAGTATATGAATGATTTACGACAAGAGTTTAAGGATGGTAAAATGCCTTCAAACTGTTCAACTTGTTGGAAAGATGAAGAAAATGGTTATACATCTAAGAGACAACATTACAATCAGATTATAAAAGAGTATTTGGGTGAACATGCTATACCAGAAATCATAACATCACAACCAGTTTCAGAATATCCTTTTGATTTTCAAGTAATATTAACTAATGCTTGTAATCTTAAGTGTAGAAGTTGTGGTAGTTCACATAGTACAGAGTGGTATAAAGAATTAAAAACAATGACACCTGAAACTGTGGGTGAAATTGGTAATTATTTATATCCACTTCCACATGGACAAGCTGGAGATAGGAAGGGTGAGTTTATTTCATCAATGGAAGATTGGTTACCTTTTGTAAAGAGAATAGAAATAGTAGGTGGAGAGCCATTCTATACTAAGAATTGGGAAAATGCATGGAACTTTATGATTGAAAAGGGAAAAGCTCAAGATATTATATTAAATATGTCAACCAATGCAACAATTATTAATGAACCACTGGTTCGTAGGATAGCTGAAAACTTCAAAAGAGTTGGTATAGGGTTGAGTATTGATGGAATGGGTAAAACTTTTGAGTATTTGAGAAAAAATGCAATATGGGATGAGGTTACTAAGAATCTAATTAAATTCAATGAAATAAATTTAGATTATCAGGCACATAACAAAACATTTTTTAACTACACATATACAACCTCTTGGATTAATGCGTATGAACTGCCAGAATTCCATGATTGGATAAGAGAATATACACCAAGTTTTAATATTTGGATGAATATAATTCATAGTCCTGAACATATGTGTTTATATATGATACCAAAAATATCAAAAGATAGAATTAAGAAAAAATGGTTATCATATGATTGGGGTAAATTTCAAAAAGATATAGATGGTATGATTTCATATATGTACTCGAAACAACCATCAAAAAGTGAAATAAAAAAGGTGTATAAAAGATATACAATATTAGATAAATACAGAACTGAAAGTACATTCGATGTAGTTAAAGATAACTTTCCTGAATTGGAAGAATTTTTTGAAGATGAGTAGAGAACTTGCACTAGAATCAAAAACATTTTGTTCTGCACTTTGGACTGGTATATATCAAGCTCCGAATGGCGATGTTTCCCCATGTTGTGTTTGGAATAAACCATTAGGAAATGTAAATGGCTCTAGTATTAATGAAATATACAAATCAGATAGAATTCTTACTTTGAAACAAAAAATGTTAAGAGGAGAAACTCTTACCGAATGTAATTACTGTAATAAACTAGAACAAGATACAGGTGATGAATCTACTAGAGATTTTTTTAATAGACACTTTTTCGATTTTATTGATTTCGAATCTACTAATGATAAGTTTGTTTATTGGGATTTAAGAATATCAAATTTATGTAATTTTAAGTGTAGAATGTGTTCACATGGACTTAGTTCTGAATGGTATGATGATTGGCAAAAAATAAAAGGAACAACCGAAAATAAAGTAATTAAGATTGATGATAAATCAAGCTTTTGGGATGAGTTAATTCCTCATTATGATTTTGTACAAAGTATTTATTTTGCTGGTGGAGAACCATTCTTAAACGAACATCATTATAGAATACTACAAGATTTAATTGATAGAGAATTATATGATACTAAAATTATTGTTAATACAAATGCTTCTATAACACATTGGAAAAAGAAAAAAATACTTGATTATTATAAAAAGTTTAATTGTATAGTTTTTGGATTTAGTATAGATGGTAGTAATGAGGTTGGTGAATATATTAGAAAAGGATTGGATTATAAAAAGTGGAAAAAAACTATCAAAGAATATGTTAATTATATAGTGAAACGAAATAGTAAAGATATAACATACGTTTTTCAACATGCTTATGGAGTTACTAACTTTCATAACATATATGATTATATAGTAGATTTATTCAAAAGTGATTTGGTAACAAACTATACTCATTTTCAATTTCAACCAATAATGCATCCACTAGAACAATCTGTTACATCATTACCACCAAGTGTATTTAATAAATTTAAGGAAGATATAAAAAACATACCAAACATAGTTTCACAGTATGATTTAGATGAGGATATTTTAGATAGAATACAAGTACAACTAAATGGAATTATAAATTATGTAGAAAATAATCCATTTAGAAAAAACATATTAAATGATTTTTATCAAAAACAAGAAAAACTTGATAAATTAAGAAACGAGAGTATATATAATGTAATACCTGATTACAGAAAACAGTCAATAAATAGAGATGGGAAAAAACTTATATAACATACAAGAATTAAAAGATTCTAAATCTTTTTGTATAGCTCCTTGGATAACAGCTCACACTTATCCAAGTGGAGATATATTCCCATGCTGTTTATATAACACAGACCCAGCTGATTATAAAGATACAGACCCATTGAAACCACCATTTGGTAACGTTAATAGAGATGAATTAAAAACCACTTGGAATTCTGATAAATACAAGGAGATGCGATTACAAATGTTGGATGGTAAGAAGCCTGTGGGATGTACTCGTTGTTATCACTTAGAAAAGAACGATGGTGATTCGTATCGTAAAAAGTTTAGAAGAGACTTTGAGCACAAATATGAAATTGTTAATCAAACTCACGAAGATGGTACATTAGAAGATATGAAACTATATATGTGGGATTTCAGAATATCAAATTTTTGTAATCTTAAGTGTAGAAGTTGTGGTCCTGATTTATCATCAGCCTGGTTTCAAGATTATATGAAACTTTTTCCTGAAGATACCGAAAGAAGAGCTCTAATAAACATAAATGATAAAGCATCTTTTATGGATATGATTGAATCTCAATATGAATATGTGGAAGAAATATATTTTGCAGGAGGAGAGCCTCTTGTAATGCCAGAACATTGGTATATGTTAGAAAAGTTAATTCAAATGGAAAAAACCGATACACTAATTAGGTACTCAACTAACTTTTCTAAATTAAAGTTTGCTAAAAAACATATATTTGATTATTGGAAGAAGTTTGATAACTTAGATTTATATCTTAGTGTAGATGGTGTTGATGAAATAGGTGAATACGTTAGAAAAGGATTTATTAGTAATCAATTTATTCAAAATGTTAAAGATTTCTTAAATTCAGATGTAGGATACAGACAATTTGGATATATGGTAACATATGGTTCTCTAAACTTCTTACACTTATTTGATATTGTACTAAAGTTTTTTAATGAAGGTATTCTTGATAAAGAAAGACATGAAAAGCAGATAACAATGGCTTTTAGCCCTATAACACAACCTAATTACTATAATTGTCAACATTTACCTAATTGGGCAAAGAATAAATTCAAACTTAGGTTATCTACTTTTAGAAATGAACTAGAAAATATAGATGTTAGTAATGAAGTATGTGATATGATAATGAGAGATTTACAGAATGCTTATGATAGAGCGATTGAAACTCCATTTAACTTAGAACAAATGAAAGTATTGAAATCATCTACTGAAAAATTAGATGTAATAAGAAAAGAAAGATTTGAAGATGTATTCTACTACTACGATGGTACAGATTCTCTACTTAGGAATAATTAATGAAAACAAAAACTAATCTTAAAGATTTTGTATGTTGGTTTCCTTTTGGATTTACCGAGATAACACATGATAGACAAACTTTGTGCTGTTCGGGTTGGTTAACTAAAGATATTGGTTCAAATAAAAATCTAAAAGAAAATTGGGATAGTGATATTGCAAATGATATTAGAGAATCTGTATTAGATGGTTCTTTTAAGTATTGTAAAAAAGATACTTGTCCATTTTTAAGTACAGTAATCAATTCAGGAATAGAAACTGGTCCAATTCTTAAGAAAAACAAAATAGGATTAAGTGGAGTAAATACATTAGAAGAATACAAACCGAAGCACCCATTAAAGGGAGCTGAAGAAACATTTGGGTATCCTAGTACTCCTACTCAATTTAAGGTAGTTTGGGATAATACTTGTAATTTATCATGTCCCTCATGTAGGCCTAACTTTATAACCAATTCAGATGGTAATACATTGAATACTGAAGAAATATTTAATGATATTATAACCCATTATGGCAAAGGTGTACACACGATGATGATGAGTGGATATGGAGACCCATTTTATAGCACAGGATTATTTAACTTTTTACAAACAATAGATTCTAGTAATTGGCCAAGTCTAGAAAACATACATTTACATACAAATGCGATGTTATGGAATGAAAGAAATTGGAATATTATAAAAAATTCTCACAGATGGATAAATTCTGCAGAAATATCTATCGATGCAGCTAATAAAGAAACATATCAAAAAGTTCGTAGAGGTGGTAAGTGGGATTTACTCTTAAAAAACTTAGAGTTTATAAGTACTCTTGGTTTACGAGAGATAACATTCTCATTCGTAGTTCAGAAAGATAACTATACAGAGATGTTAGATTTTTATTTATTAATAAAAGATATATTTAAGAATAGTGATATAAATATTTTGTTTTATTATTACAAAATCTTAGATTGGGGTGTGATGAGTAAGGAAGAATACGAAGAAGCAGCTGTTTGGAAGGAATCACACAAAGAATATAAGTTATTTACAAAAGAAGTGACTGAGTTTATCAAAGAACACGATGAATCAGTATCACATAGTTTATGGGAATATGAAGAAAAGAACAGTTTACTATAAGGATAGACCATTAGATGATTATCATTTCTATGATGGTAAGGTACTTCCAAAAGTTAAGGTAGTACAGTACCCTACTTTCTTTGAAGGAGGTTCATCTATATCATTTACTTATGATTCTTTCAATCACGATAAGTTAATTCCTGCTACAGAGAGAACTGATAACATTATTTTTCGAAAAGACCTAAAGATTTCAATTAAAAGGGGAATAAAGGATGGTGTATTTTTTGATAGTTGTTATAATTTTGTAACTTGCTTGAAAGGATATATCTTTTTAAGTGTAACCAACTTAATGAAAGGTACGGATACTTATAATTTTAGTGAGTCGTTTATATTAAGTGATGAAAATCCAATACAAGTGTTGATTCCACCGTTTTATGGATTTGCATATCAGTCATTAGAAGATTCTATAATATTAGATAAAATGGCATATAAATCTGAACAATCACTTATACAAGAAAAAATAGATATTAATAAACTAGACATAGAATGGCCATGGGAATAATAAAATTTATAAAAGATTTCTTAAAAAAAAGAAAACAAGATAAAATTTACAAGAAAAGATTAGAAGAACTTCGTAAAAGAGACCCATTTACTTACAAAAATCATTAAACTTAACAATTTCAATATTTATATACTGATAAGGTGTACCAGATATGAATGAACTTTCCAAATTTCTCGTAGAGAGTATAATGGAGGATGCGAATCCTATTAAAAAAACAGTAGTTATCTATGTGGGTAGGTTTCAACCTATGCACAAAGGACATGCTGGTACTTACCAACACCTTGTCAAAAAGTTCGGTAAGGATAATGTTTATGTTGGTACATCTGATAAGGTACAATTACCTAAATCACCTTTTAACTTCAAAGAAAAGGTGAAAATTATGACTACTATGTTTGGAATTCCAAAATCCAAAATACATAAAGTCAAGAATCCATACAAACCCACAGAAATTCTTAAAAAGTTTGATGAGAAAACAACTGCATTTGTAACTGTTGTTGGTGAGAAAGATAAAAATAGATTAAAACCAGATAGTGGTAAATACTTTCAATCATACAAAGGAGACCCATCAGAAGGATATCTAGATAGAGGATATGTTTATGCAGCACCATCAAGTGGTGGAGGAATAAGTGGTACAGAAACTCGTAATGGTTTATCAGTTGGTTCTGATGACCAGAAAAAGAATTTCTTTAAGAAACGAGCATATGGAAAGTTTAATGCAACGATTTTTAAGATGATTACTGATAAACTTGATGAAGGAATTGAAATTTCTAAAGAGATGATTGAAGATTGGCTCATTAATGAAAGTTCGAATATTACCACAGGTCAAGTTGATGATGGGCCAAACTTCTTCATTCCTAACTACGATGTATTTTCTCGTATATCTGCAAAACGTGCAGCAAATATTGGATATGAAGTAGTAAATATGATTACATCAAAAGAAATTGAAGATTACTATGACCATCCAACTTATCCTGATGGACCTGTTAAAGCAGTAACTCCATTCCCAGCTGGTGTACTTGGTACACAAACCGCAACTAACCAAGTTGATATATACTCAAGTGATGCTTATTCTAAATGGTTTACTCATGTAACTCGTAAAGCAGCAATGGTTGGTTATGAATTGGTAAAAGGATTGGATACTACTAAAGATACCAAAGATGCATCATTGGATTCTCAAAAAGGTGATAAGAAATCACAAGAAGAATACGAGGCTTCTCTAAACGAGAACATAGTACTACCAATTAAGGTTGGGGATACTATTATGACTGGTAGATTTAAGAATAAGAAAACAGTTGTTAAAGCAATCGGTAAAGATGAACATGGAATGCCAACAATCAATGGTAGAAAAGTGGTTACCTTTAGAATGGTTAAAGAAGGATTCATCTCAGAACTTGCAGGAACAGAAGTAAAGTGTGAAAAATGTAATCACCAATGGGAAATCGAATCTGATGATAGTGAAAAGTACTTATGTCATTCATGTGGATGGGATTCACAAAAAGGAGAGTACGATTTTGATGCATTTGATTCGTGGCAAGAGAAAATGGGTATATCCGAAGATGTGGATATCGATGAAAGAAGTAAAGGTAAACTCAGACCTGCTGATAAGTTGAGAAGAAAAGCAGCAATGGCTGGAAAACGTGCTCAAATCGCAAGAAGAAGAGCAAGAACGATGAAAAGAAGGAAACCTCTTTCTAAACTTAAGAAAATCGCATACAAAAAGGCATATCTACAAGTTTATGATGAATTTAGAGAAGAATTGTTTCCAGGTATCTCTAAAAAAGATTTATCTATCCAACAAGCAAAGATAGTTCACAAAAATGTAGTAAGAAAAAAAGGAAGAGTTCTTAAAAGAGCAAAATTTAGATTCTTACCAGCATTAAGAGATGCAGAAGCACAGAAATTCGCACAAAAGAACGAAGATTCCAATCCAAATGCACATCCACAAGGTAAAAACAAACTTACTAATCGTACAACTGTGATGGATATGTTAGATGTAATCTCTCATAAGGAATTTAGGGGTAAAGATTACGATAAACTATCAGATTCACAGAAGAAAAAGGTATTAACGGTTGCTAAACAGCAGAAATTCATCAAAGAAGGTAAAGAGGTGATAACTGAGGGTGGTGCGTATGGACATATGTCTCATCCATTTGATACTGATATCAATTTAACCTTTGGACAACTTAAAGATATCGTAAATCGTGCACTCGAAGGTACACTTGAGTTCACAAGAGAGAAAACAGATGGTCAAGCACTAGCTATTTCATGGAGAGATGGTAGGTTAGTAGCAGCGAGGAACAAAGGACACCTAAAGAACAGAGGTGAGAACGCTTTAGATATCAAAGGAGTATCAGATAAGTTCCAAGGTAGGGGTGGATTGAGTGATGCTTACAATTATGCAATGAAAGACCTCTCAAATGCAATCAAATCACTTAACGATAAACAAAGAGATAAGATATTCAAACAAGGTGCGTGTTTCATGAACCTTGAAGTGATATACCCAACATCAGTAAACGTTATTCCTTACGGCCAAGCGTTACTTGTGTTCCATGGTACTATGGAATTCAACATGGAAGGTGTTGCAATTGGAGAAAATGGTGAATCAGCAAGAGTATTAGCTGGTATGATTAAACAAGTCAACAAAGATGTACAAGATAATTACACTATTCAAGGACCTCCTATCGTAAAATTACCAAAATCACAAAATTTATCTACTAAACGTAGTAAATACTCATCTAAAATCACTAAATTACAAAAAGAGTTTGGATTAAAGGATACAGATGGTGTTGCAAACTATCACCAAGCGTGGTGGGAACAATGGGTAGATAAAAATTCTCCATCATCACTTGATAACAAAACCAAAATGGGGTTAGTTAAGAGATGGGCGTTCATGGATAAAGGATTTAGATTAGATAAAAAGAACATTACTGATGAAAAAACATTAGAATGGGCTAAGAAAACAGACAAAGATGACCAAAAGAAGATTAGTAAGAAGAACTTAATGAAGTTCGAACAGATATTCTTAGGTTTGGGTGCAGAAGTGTTAGAGTTCACCTCATCTGCACTAACAGTTAACGCTGATTCAGCAGTTCGTGATATGAAAAAACGAATTGATAAGACAATAAAAGATGTTAAGAAATCAGGTGACCCAAAAAAGATAGAAAAACTTAAATTAGAACTTGGTAGATTAAAATCTATCGGTGGTTCTAAAAAGATTGTACCAAATGAAGGTATTGTATTCTTATATAAAGGTAACACCTTCAAACTCACAGGTACATTCGCATCGGTAAACCAAATACTTGGTATTTTCTTCTAAAATTATCGGTTTCTTTAATTTTATATATTTATATACAACAATATAACCTAATGTGTAATAATAGGTAACGAATTTAAGAAAAAACATTTAATTTGGAAATAATAGAAATTCCGTATTTATTATCACAAGAAAAATGTTCGTATGTTATTGAACTGGCAAAGAAACATGGAATATTGAATTCAAAAAATGATACTAGCTTGAACGCTAATTTTATTATAGAATATGATGAACATGATGATGATGTTCTTGATTCCATAGAAAATTCTATATCAAGTCAAATTGGTATATCAGTAAAAAATTTTGAATGTTTACAAGTAGTTAGATATAATGTTGATGGAAATATTAAACCACACTATGATTGGTTAGATGTTAATGACGAGAAATTATCAGATGAACTGAAAGAAGAGGGAAATAAAACGCACTCATGTCTTGTTTATCTAAATGATAATTTTAGTGGAGGTGAAACTTATTTTATTAATGAAAATAAAAAAATAATTCCAAAAAAAGGTAAGGGATTAATATGGACAAATATTAAAAACGGAGAATGTCTATATGAATCATTACACGAAGGACTACCTGTTACTGAAGGAGAAAAGTGGATTTTAGTAACATGGATTAGAGAAAATGAAATTAGAAAAAACCAAAATGGGTAAAGAATTCAAAAAGAAATATATGCACCCAACTCGTAGAAAGTTGGTAGACATGGTTCAAACTGGTGAGTATGATAAGAATACTACTATTGGGTATGATAAAGCAGAAGAAACTCGTAAAGTAGGTGATGTTTGGGAAGATGAACACCATAAGTACGAGAAGAAAGATGGTTTTATAGTAAAAACTGGTAAAAACCATGAACAAATACAAGAAATTAGAAAATATCTTGAAGATAAAGCAAAATGTAAGAATCCTGAGTGTAAAACTATAAAGAAAACAGATAAAGATAAACAATTTATAGAAAAGGGAGGGTTTTGCTTAAATTGTACAGTAGATAGAGAACATGAAATAAAAACTGCTGGTATCTGGCAAGAATATCAAGATTACAAAGTTTGGACAAGAATGATTATTTTTGGAAAAACTAAATTAGAAAGTTATAGCCAATCTATATCCGAAGTTAAGGAACAATACGAAATGATTGGTTCAGATGGGAAAGTTACTGAAACTTGGAAACTACCAAAACCCATCGAAGAGGTGAAAAAAGAAATTCAAGAACTCATTGATTATGGAAAAAATGAAATTAAGGAGTTAGAAGAAAAAAGAAGAGTAGCCTTCAATAAAATTAAGGAGAAAAACTATGAACATTATATTTAATCTATTTGCTAAAAGGTGGAAAGAATTATTAATTCTACTTTTAATTTCAATAATCTTTTTTATGAGAGGATGTGATTCTGATTATGGAGATAAGGAAATAATAAACATAGATGGTGAGGACTTTGAACTACTAGAACAAAAAACCGATACCATTTATGTAGAAAAAGAAGTTAAAGTAACAAAGTATGTACCAAAGTACATTACAAAAGAAGTAATTAAAGAAGTTCAAATACCAGCAAATGTAGATTCACTTGCTATCATTAAAGATTACTTCTCAAAGGTAACAGTAACCGATACTCTAAACCTTGATTATGATTTTCCAAAAGAAGTTACAGATTCTTTAGGAAATAAACCAGCAAGTAGTTTAGGATATGGTATTCTTACTGATATTATCTCACAAAACAGAATCGAATCAAGAGAAATTGATTGGTTCTTCAAGATTCCAACTGTTTACAATACTACAATTGTAAAAGAGTTACCTAAAACTGAATTTTATTATGGTTTTGGAGTAGGAGTTGACCAAACAAATGGATTTGGTAACTTAAGTTTGAATGGATTGGTAAAAACTAAGAAAAAACAAATATATGGCCTCAACCTAGGATTATCAAATCAGGCAGGACAATATAAACCATTCATTGGTACATCCTTTTATTGGAAAATAGGAAAAAAATAAAATGGCTAAACAAAGTCTAAAAGAAATAATAAAAATTGAGTATCAGAAATGTGCTCAAGACCCTATATACTTCATGAAGAAGTACTGTATGATACAACATCCAGTTAGGGGTAAGATTCCTTTTCACTTATATCAGTTTCAAGAAAGAACTTTAGACCAATTCGCAGAACATCGTTATAACATTATCCTTAAATCTCGACAAACAGGTATCTCAACCTTAACTGCTGGATTTTCACTTTGGAAGATGTTATTCAATCAAGATTTTAATGTATTGGTAATTGCAACTAAACAAGAGGTTGCTAAGAACCTTGTAACGAAGGTTCGTGTAATGAATCAGTACTTACCATCGTGGT